>Ga0316190_10000020_pt1 | contig 89185 bp, 74 predicted proteins | sample Eddworburrow2_MG_FD_204929 | JGI IMG/M metagenome (GOLD analysis project Ga0316190, IMG submission 204929) | Coastal sediment microbial communities from Maine, United States - Eddy worm burrow 2 | ecosystem: Environmental > Aquatic > Marine > Coastal > Sediment | place: USA: Maine | collected...
AACTGCACTGTTAGTTTGATGTTGATGGGGCTGGGTGGTCTGTTTCAGAATGATCTTGTGGAGTGGGCTACCTCCATGACCTATCAGGCTGCATCAGGTTCTGGTGCGAAAAATATGCGTGAGCTGCTGACTCAAATGGGTGTAGCAGAGGCTGCAGTTAAATCACAGCTGGATGACCCCGCCTCAGCTATCCTGGAGATTGATCGGATTGTTGCAGATACTCTGCGTAGCGATGCTTTTCCTACTGACCACTTTGGCGTTCCACTGGCTGGTAGCCTGATCCCCTGGATCGATACGCAGCTGGAAAATGGTCAGAGCCGTGAAGAGTGGAAGGGCGGTGTGGAGAGCAACAAGATTCTGGGGCGTGAAGATAATCCGATAGTTATAGATGGCCTCTGTGTACGCATCGGTGCAATGCGCTGCCATAGCCAGGCATTGACCATCAAATTGCGTAAAGATGTCCCCATGAATGAGATTGAATCTATATTAGCTGAGGCCAATGAGTGGGCCAGGGTTGTTCCTAATGAGCGTGAAATCACCATTCAGGAATTAACACCTGCCAAGGTAACCGGCACCCTTGAGGTTCCTGTCGGCCGTCTGCGTAAGATGAATATGGGGCCAGAGTATCTCTCAGCCTTTACGGTGGGTGACCAACTGCTGTGGGGTGCCGCAGAGCCGTTACGGCGTATGTTGCGTATCCTGCTTGAGAAGTGAATGTTGTTCTTTAATAAAGTGATCTAAATAACTGATGAGTAAAAAGTTTAATGTTGCTGTTGTTGGGGCTACTGGTGCAGTGGGTGAAGCCATGCTCTCTATCCTCGCTGAGCGTAAATTCCCGGTGGATAAGGTCTATGCCTTGGCCAGCAGTCGTTCAGCGGGCAAGAAAGTAGAGTTTGGTAATCGCTGGTTGAAGGTTGAAGAGCTGGATGAGTTTGATTTCAGCAAGGTTGAGCTTGCCCTCTTTTCTGCTGGATCCAGTCTCTCTGAAATATTTGTTCCCAAAGCGGTTGATGCGGGTTGTGCTGTCATCGATAACACATCCCTGTTTCGTTATGAGGAAGATATTCCTCTGGTGGTGCCGGAGGTTAACCCGCAAGCTATAGCGGATTATCGGTATCGAGGCATTATTGCCAATCCCAATTGTTCAACCATCCAAATGGTGGCTGCTCTTAAGCCCATCTATGATGCTGTCGGGATCAAGCGTATAAATGTTTGCACCTACCAGGCTGTCTCTGGTAGCGGTAAGGAAGGTATTGAAGAGCTGGCGGTGCAGACAGCCAATCTGCTCAATATGAAATCAATAGAACCTGATCTCTACCCCAAGCAGATAGCCTTTAATGTGCTGCCTCAGATCGATGCTTTCCAGGAAAATGGCTACACGCGTGAAGAGATGAAGATGGTGTTGGAGACACGTAAAATCATGGAGGATGACGCTATTCAGGTTAATCCAACCGCAGTTCGCGTCCCGGTTTTTTATGGGCACTCTGAAGCTCTCCATATTGAGACGCGCGATAAGATTACAGCAGAACAGGCTAAGTCATTACTGGCTCAGGCACCTGGAATCACAGTTATTGATGAACTTTGTGATGGTGCTTATCCCACAGCAGTTACAGATTCTGTAGGGAAAGACGCTACCTTCGTAGGGCGTATTCGGGAAGATATTTCCCATCCCTGTGGTTTGGATATGTGGGTGGTCTCTGACAATGTGCGTAAAGGAGCGGCTTTAAATAGTATTCAGATTGCTGAAATTCTGGTAAAAGACTATTTGTAAGCTATAGTTAGCGAATAAACGTTATGTTTATTCTACAGTGTGCTTTGTTGGCAGTTGAAACAAAGATTCTACAGTCGCCATGAGCGCCCATTCCTCCAAAAGAAGAGGATTGGTGAACGGGGAGAAGACATGGTTAGAAGACTAACCTTGGTATTGATGTTATCAGCACTGCTTATACCGGGCGGTGCTTTTGCGTTGGGTCTGGGTGATATACACCTGAAATCAGCGCTAAACCAGGCATTTGATGCCCACATTGATCTACTCTCGGTGAAAGCTGATGAGCTGGATGGTGTAAAGATATCATTAGCATCATCCCAAGCTTTTGAGCGTGCTGGCATCGATAGACTCTTCATTCTGACCAAGCTGCGTTATGAGGCTAATCTTAATAAAGAGGGTCAGCCGGTTATCCACGTCACCAGCAGGCAAGCAATCCGTGAGCCATTTTTAAATTTCCTTATCGAAGTGAATTGGGCAAAGGGTCGGTTGGTACGTGAATACACTGTTTTGCTTGATCCCCCTGTTACATTAGATCGCAAACCTGCGCCTGTTAGCGTTCCCGTTACAGCCTCGCCTGCACCTAAGACTGTACAGCCATCATTGCCTGCATCAACAGAGACCCAACAGAGACAGTCGCAGGTATCAGTCACTGAGCAGAGTAAACCTGCTGAAGCTGTGGTGTCACAAGCAGGTGCCAATGAGTACGGCCCTGTTATGGCGAATGAATCTTTATGGCCGATTGCCATGAAGACCAAACCACAAGGCGTTACTGTAGAACAGATGATGATAGCGTTGCAGCGCAAAAATCCTCATGCTTTCATTCGACAAAATGTAAATAATCTCAAACGTGGTTCCATCCTGCGTATGCCTACTCAGGCGGAGATTGATCTTCTATCCGTACGTGAAGCCAGGGCTGAATTCAGCAATCAAGTTGCAGAGTGGAAGGCATATCGTACCGCTGCAACTTCAAGCAAAGTAGCAAGCGCCCCTGAAGCAACTGCAAGTAAAAAACAACCTGAACCTGATAGTGAATTAAAGCTGGCCTCTGTTCGTCCTGAAGGAGAAGGTAAGGGCGGTGCCAGCGAAGGTGATGGTTCGGAAGAGATTACTTCCAAGCTTGAGAATGAGCTTATTCTGGCTCGGGAGCAATTTGAAAGTGCTAAGCAGGAGCGTACCAATCTAAGCTCCCAGGTATCGCAGCTGGAAGGTCAACTTACAGATTTGGAAAACTTGCTGGCAGTAAGAAATGAACAGCTTGCCCGCCTGCAAAATGAACTGAAGCAGTCTGAAGCTGATGCTGCTCAGAAATCTGCCGAAGCACCCATGGCAGAGGTTGCACCTGATGTTGATCCAGCAGGGATGGCAGAAGCTGAAATAGAGACAACAAAAGAGACAGAAGAGCTTGAGGTTGCAGATACAGAAGAAAAGGTTGGTGAGCCCGAGGCAGATGAAAAAGAAGAGATGTCAGAGGTTGCGCCCAAACCACAAGCCATTGTTCAGCCCGAAGTTCCAGAAGCTGCATCTACTGAATCCATCCTTGATATCCTGAAAGACCAGCTTGAAAACAACATGATTGCGGTAGCTGGTGGCGGCCTTGCTATTTTGTTGCTGCTTTTGTTGCTTGCCCGACGCAAGAAGGCTGAAGGTGAAGAGTTTGAAGAGAGCATCCTTGTCGGCACTCAGGGAGAGGACACTGAGTCTTTGGGTAGTGCGGGCAGCGATACAGAAGGGGTGATGTCTGAAGCTGCAGAGACATCATTTCTGAGTGAGTTTTCTCACAGCGATATGGATGTTCTGCAGGACGATACTGGTGAGGTTGATCCAGTTGCAGAGGCTGACGTTTATATTGCTTATGGGCGTTATCAACAAGCTGAAGAGCTGTTGCAGCAGGCAATTGCCCGTGATCCTGACCACATCAAAAGCTACTTCAAGCTGCTTGAAATCCTTTTTGTTACAAAAGATGCACAAGCCTTTACTGAAACTGCTGAAACGTTAGCAACAAAAAATCCTGAACAAGCAGATGCCGATGGCTGGCAACAGGTGCTTGCTATGGGACATCAATTAAACCCTGAGCATGAGTTGTTTGTGGGTGCAGAAGGGGAACCAGTTGCGGTCGATTATGAGCAACCCGCAGCTGCTCCTACAGAAGCAGGGCTAGAAGCGACAGCTGATGAGCAGTCTGAAGATCTTGATTTAATGGGGTTAAGCGATTTAACAGCTGACTTTGATTCAGGTGATGGAGAGTCAGATGAGCCGAGTGGGACAATATCAACACTGTTAGAAGATGATAGCTTGGACTTTGACCTGGATTTGGGGCTTGATGTTGAAGAAGATGGGGCTATTTCAGACGAAAGCCTGGATGTGGATGATGCACTGTTAAGTGCAGATATTGGTGAAATTTCAAGTGATGATGAATCAAATGATGCTTTGATGGATCTATCTGATGAGCTGCCTGATTCATCCATTCCTGCACTGGATGTAGAGACAGAAACAAACAAATTGGAAGAATCTCTGAATCTGGATGAAATGGATCTGGGTGACTCCTTTGAAGCTGATGCTCTTGAAGAGGAAGAGAGTGAGCAGTCTGATGACCAAAATGACATATTGGGTGAATCAGAAGATCTGGCAGCTGCACTTTCCAGTTTTACTGATGAACCGGTGCAGAAAGAGGCAGCTAATCAATCATCGGAGGGTGATGGGCTGTCATTGGATGACGGTGTACTTGAAGCAGATGATTTAGGTGATTTAGGTGAGGAGCTTGAAGGCCTGTCTGCGGATTTATCGATTGAAGAAAATAGCGCGGCACTGGGAGATGAACTAGAAGGGCTGGGTGGATTAGATGACTCACTCTCTCTTGATGATTTGACAGATGAGGGTTCAGACTCACCTGGTGATACTCTTGAATCAGATGAATTAATGCTGGGAGATTTAGAGCAAGAGGTTAGTAAGCTGGAGGACATTGGTGATCAAGATGATCTGCTTACTGATGTGTCACTTGATGATCTTGAATTAGGTGAATTAAGCACGCCTGAAGGCGATAGTATTGCATTACTAGACACTGAAGAGGATTTGCCTGATTTATCAGATGAAGATTTGATGATTGGAGATGATTTTGGTGCAGACTTAGCCATGGATGAGCCAATGTCTGAGTTGATAGAAGAGCCCGATAAAATAGATGAGATTAATACCAAGCTTGATTTGGCCCGCGCCTATGTAGAAATGGGTGATGAAGAGGGTGCTCGCAATATTCTGGATGAGGTGTTGAATGAAGGTGATGATGTGCAGAAACAGGATGCACAGGAGTTGTTGGGTCGTCTTTCATAGGCTTTTTTAATCTTGTCTTGAGTCAAAAAGGCGCACAGTGTGCGCCTTTTTTCTATATGTGTGAGTGTAATGATGCCGCGAGTTGCATTAGGTATTGAATATGATGGCACCGACTTTTGTGGATGGCAGATGCAAAAGTTTGGCGTGCGCACAGTGCAGGAAGAGCTAGAGAAGGCACTGTCATATGTTGCCAATGAGCCACTCAGGGTACATTGCGCTGGACGCACTGATACCGGAGTCCATGGTGTAGGGCAGGTTGTTCATATTGATACAATGGCACAGCGTAGCCCCCGGTCCTGGGTTTTAGGCGCTAATGCCAATCTTCCATTTGATGTAAATGTTACCTGGGCCAAGCCGGTTGATGAGGCATTTCATGCCCGCTTTTCGGCCACTAGTCGTGCCTATCGCTATGTCATTCTTAACCGTATGACTCGTTCCTGCCTTCATCGTAATCGTGCTGTTTGGACGCATCGCCCATTGGATGCTGATCGGATGCATGAAGCTGCGCAATCATTGATAGGTACTCATGATTTTTCTTCATTCAGAGCTCAGGGCTGCCAAGCCAAAAGCCCAGTGCGTAACCTTTCTTACCTTAATGTTGCCCGTCAGGATGATCGCATTATCATTGATGTTGGAGCTAATGCATTTTTGCATCATATGGTGCGTAATCTGGCTGGTGTATTGATGACTATCGGGCGCGGTGACGAAGCGGTGGGTTGGGCGTGTGAGGTTTTGGAACGGCGTGATCGAACCAGAGGAGGGGTTACAGCTCCCCCAGAAGGGCTCTATCTGATGCATGTTGGCTATCCTGATGAGTTTGAAATTCCAGAACCTCTCGCACTTTAGGCTTTTGCTGTTGCCGCTGCTCCATCAAAACAACCTTGTTGGAGTACTAGGTATCCTGTATCTTCTACCGCCTTATGAGAACACGGGTTAAAATCTGCGGCATTACCCGCGAAAAGGATGCCTTAGATGCTGTACGGCTGGGGACAGACGCCATTGGGCTTGTCTTTTATCCACCCAGCCCGCGCGCTGTAACGATAGAGCAAGCTGCTAATATTGTAAGCCGGCTACCACCTTTTATAACGGTGGTAGCTCTCTTTGTTGATGCATCAAGGGATGCTATTGCAGCTGTATTGGATCAGGTACGCATCGACCTCATCCAGTTTCATGGCAGTGAAACCCCGGAAGATTGCAGCGGGCATGACCGCCCCTGGATCAAAGCAGTACGTATGCAAGAAAATGCTGATCTGTATGCCATCAAAGAGCGTTATGCTGATGCTTCAGCCCTGTTGCTGGATGCTTATCAAGCAGGCAAGCCAGGTGGTACAGGCACTGTCTTTGATTGGAGTAGAATACCAACTGACATGGCGTCTTCAATCATATTGGCAGGCGGTTTGTCAGCAGAAAATATAGAATCTGCCATTCAACAAGTGCAGCCCTATGCTGTGGATGTCAGTGGTGGAGTAGAGCAGTCAAAGGGTATCAAAAATACCGACAAGATTGCGGCCTTTATGTGTGGAGTTGAGCGTGCCAACCAGTAATAGAGAAACCTATTTTGATCAGCCAGATGAGCGTGGTCACTTTGGTCCTTACGGCGGGGTATTTGTCGCCGAGACCTTAATGAAAGCCTTGGAAGAGCTGCGGCTGAATTATGAGAAATATCTCCAGGACGAAACCTTTCTGGCTGAGCTGGATGCAGATCTGGCCCATTATGTAGGGCGGCCATCGCCGGTCTATCATGCTGAACGTTGGAGTCGTGAACTGGGTGGTGCTCAGATCTACCTCAAGCGTGAAGATCTGAACCATACAGGCGCACACAAGGTAAACAACACCATCGGTCAGGCGCTGTTGGCTAAACGGATGGGGAAAACCCGGATCATTGCTGAAACAGGTGCTGGCCAGCATGGTGTTGCTACAGCAACTGTAGCGGCCCGGCTTGGACTTGAATGCGTAGTTTATATGGGGGCTGTGGATATTGTACGGCAAGAGGCCAATGTCTACCGTATGCGCCTGCTGGGAGCAGAGGTACGAGCAGTCGAATCAGGCTCAAAAACGCTGAAAGATGCCCTCAATGAGGCAATGCGTGATTGGGTAACCAATATCGATGATACTTTTTATATTATTGGCACAGTAGCTGGCCCTCACCCCTATCCAGCCATGGTACGTGATTTTCAGGCCATTATTGGCCGAGAGGCAAGGCAGCAGATGCCACAGCAAGCCGGACGTTTGCCGGATGCGCTGGTGGCTTGTGTTGGTGGAGGCTCTAATGCCATTGGTCTGTTTTATCCCTTTTTGGATGATAAAGAAGTAGCAATCTACGGTGTTGAAGCAGCGGGTAATGGTTTGGAAACAGGCAATCATGCGGCGCCGCTTTGTGCTGGCCGACCTGGCGTGCTACATGGTAATCGTACCTATCTGATGGAAGATGATGATGGTCAGATCATTGAGACTCATTCCATCTCTGCCGGCTTGGATTACCCTGGTGTTGGCCCCGAACATGCCTGGCTCAAAGATTGTGGTCGTGCCCAATATGTAGCGGTGACCGATGATGAGGCGTTGGCTGCATTTCATGCGTTGACCCGCATTGAAGGGATTATCCCAGCACTGGAATCTAGCCATGCTTTGGCCTATGCGGCAAAACTGGCTCCAACGATGAAAAAGGATCAGATTATTCTGGTTAACCTCTCAGGTCGTGGTGATAAAGATATACACACCGTAGCTGCTCGGGAGGGGATCAAGATATGAGCCGTATTGCTGCTAAATTTGAATCTTTGCGTGCTCAAGGGCGTAAAGCGCTGATCCCTTATGTTACGGCTGGTGATCCAAAACCAGGTATTACGGTTTCTATCATGCATGCCATGGTTGAGGCTGGAGCCGATATTATTGAATTAGGCGTCCCCTTTTCTGATCCGATGGCGGATGGCCCTGTTATCCAGCGTGCCAGTGAGCGCGCCTTGGTGCATCACACCAGCCTACGGGATGTGCTGGAGATGGTGCGGGAATTTCGGTCAGACAATCAAGAGACGCCTGTTGTACTCATGGGTTATTTAAATCCCATTGAGGTGATGGGTTATGAGACTTTTGCTGCTGCGGCAGCAGAGGCAGGTGTAGATGCTGCACTTACGGTAGATATTCCTCCAGAGGAAGCCGGTGAGCTATTGCCTGCCTTAGAAAAACATGGCTTGAATGCTATTTTTCTCATCGCGCCCACCACTGTTGGATCGCGCATTGAAACAATCTGTAAGGTTGCCAGTGGATTCGTCTATTATGTCTCTCTAAAGGGCGTGACGGGTGCAAGTCACCTGGATCTTGATGCCGTCAAACAGAAGCTGGATGAGATTCGCAGTTCAACTGATCTACCGATTGGTGTGGGCTTTGGTATAAAAGATGCTGCAACTGCAGCTGCTGTTTCAAAAGTGGCAGATGCGGTGGTTGTGGGCAGTGCTTTGGTCTCCCAGGTTGAAGCGTTGGCTGATGCACCAAATGCCATTGCACCAGCCCTGGCGGAACTGCTTGCAGAGATGCGTCAGGCTATGGATGCTATTAATTAATTTCAACTCTAAGATAATACGGTTTAGCACATGAGCTGGTTTGAAAAATTGATGCCCAGCCGCATTCGTACAGAAGGCGGTACGAAAGGGGCAGTACCTGAAGGGGTTTGGGCAAAATGCCCTGGCTGCTCTGCTGTTTTATACAGAGCAGAGTTGGAGCGTAGTTTAGATGTCTGTCCCAAATGCGCACACCATTTTCGCATTGCTGCACGAAAACGTCTGGATGTTTTTTTGGATCCTGAAGGCCGCGAGGAGATTGGCTCTGAGCTGATGCCAACTGATCCACTAAAATTCAAAGACAGTAAAAAATATCGCGATCGTCTGACCCAGGCCCAAAAAATCACAGATGAGAATGATGCCATGGTCTGTATGCGTGGACAGCTAAAAGGTCTGGATTTGGTGGTTGCAGCCTTTGAGTTTAAGTTCATGGGTGGCTCTATGGCGTCTGTGGTGGGTGAGCGCTTTGTTAGGGCTGCCAATATCGCTCTTGAGCATAATATACCGCTGGTCTGTTTTTCTGCCAGTGGCGGGGCGCGAATGCAAGAGTCTCTCTTCTCACTGATGCAGATGGCCAAGACCAGCGCCGTATTGGGTCGTATGGCTGATCAAGGTGTTCCTTTCATCTCTGTGCTGACTGACCCTACCATGGGCGGTGTTTCTGCCAGTCTGGCAATGCTGGGGGATGTAAATGTAGCTGAGCCTAATGCGCTTATTGGCTTTGCCGGGCCGAATGTTATTGAGCAGACGGTGCGGGAAAAGCTGCCCGAAGGTTTTCAGCGAAGCGAGTTTCTGCTGGATAAAGGCGCTATCGACATGATAGTAGATCGGCGGGAGATGCGAGACCGTATGGCTAATCTATTAGCCATGTTGACCAATCAAGCTATAGCAGAGAAGGAAGAGGTTGTGCCTCAGGTAAATGAAGATCAAGAGCCACCTGCTCCAGAGGTGACGGAAGGTCAGTAATGGATGCATTCCGTGCTGTGCATCTTCTTAGGGATCACTTTTAAGCTAAACCTTCTACTCCATGCGCTTTCAAAACCTGAATGATTGGCTGGATTGGCAAGCTCAACTCCACCCCTCTGCCATTGAGTTGGGATTGGATCGAGTGGCAGCCGTATGGCAGCAGCTCTATCCTCATCCTTTTCCCACTACTGTAATTACCGTTGCGGGCACAAATGGCAAAGGCTCCTGTGTAGCCATGCTGGATGCCATTTTTCGTGCAGCAGGTTATCAAGTTGGCTGTTACACCTCCCCCTACTTATTGCGTTATAACGAACGTATTCGCATTAATGGAGAAGAGATCTGTGATGATGCAATCTGCCAGGCTTTTGATCGGATTGATCAGGCACGTGGGGAGACATCGCTAACCTACTTTGAGTTTGGCACCTTAGCTGCACTGGATATTTTCACTGCCAATACACTGGATATTGTGGTTCTTGAAGTTGGGTTAGGTGGGCGTTTGGATGCAGTAAATATTATTGATCCGGATGTAGCCCTGATTGCCAGTGTGGATATTGACCATACAGATTGGTTGGGTGACAACCTGGAACAGATAGCATTGGAGAAGGCAGGTATTATGCGGGCCAGCAAGCCCGCTGTATTTGGCGGGCTAAATCCACCTTCGTCTTTACTACAACATGCAGCTGAGCTGAATAGTCAGCTGGCAGTAGCTGGAGACGATTTCAGCTTTAAAAAAGTTGGGCCAGACAAATGGGCTTGGCACAGTGTTGAGCAGCGCATTGATGATCTGCCGTTTCCAGCTCTGATGGGCTCCTGTCAATTGCAGAATGCAGCCGCAGTGCTACAGGTAATTAGCCTGTTGTCAGATCGAGTGAATATTAATCATAAAGCAATATCCCAGGGGTTACAGAATATAGACTTGGCGGGGCGCTTTCAGGTGATCCCTGGCTCTGTAGAGCTGATATTGGATGTGGCGCATAATCCTGCAGCTGCACAGGTGCTGGCGGATTCACTACAAAAAAGATCCTGCCAGGGGCGTACATTGGCCGTCTTTGCAATGCTGGCAGGTAAGGATGTCGCAGCTGTTGTGGATATACTGGCGCCTTATGTTGATGCGTGGTTTTTAGGTGTATTGGATGGAGATCGTGGGTTATCTGCAAACGACCTTCAGCTACAGATCAATACTTTGGATATTGATATTCAAACCACTGCTGCATCAAGTGTGGAGGAGGCCTATGCAATGGCACTTGATCATGCAACAGCCGGTGATAGGGTGGTGGTTTTTGGTTCTTTTTTTACCGTTTCCAAACTTCTGCACGGGGTGGATCGGGAATCAGGAAAAATATAGGTAAGACGTTGAAAATCTTAGGTGGCATCGAGCTTTTAGCAAAAAAAGGTATATACTTGCCGTGTTTATCAAAACGACCTAAATGGGATCGGGATCGCTTGTGGATGAAAAAATGAAACAACGGTTGGTTGGCGCTGTCGTGTTGGTGGCTCTGGTTGTGATTTTTGTACCCATGCTGCTTGATGATGAGCCGATGGTTACTTCAAACATCACTGAAAGCAATATTCCTCCTCAACCAAAGCGTGATTACCCAACCAAAATTGTTTCAAAAAAAGAAGTAAAACCACTGGTGCCCGCTGTATCCAAGGTTGAATCAACAAAAGCTGCTGATTCAAAGCCAAAAATAGAGTCAGTCATAGTTGCACCAAAAGCTGAGCCAAAGACCAGGGTTGGGCTCTCTGCATGGATTGTGCAGGTTGCGAGCTTTGGAAAGCGTGAAAATGCAGATAAGTTGATGAAACGCCTTCAGGCAAAAAAACTATCTGCTTTTGTAGAGCAAGCCTCAGTTGATAGAAAAACGGTATTTCGCGTGCGGGTAGGCCCAGAGATTGATCGAAAGAAAATGGAAGATATCCGAACTCGCATTGAGCGTGAGTTTAAACTCAAAGGCAAGATAGAACGATATCCTTGATATCGGTGCTCTGTTAAAATCCCCACCTTCAATTAGATCTGACGCCATGCATATGCTGTGCAGTTGCTGTTATTAAGATTATGTCCTCGTTTGAAACCCTAATTTGGATCGATTACGTTATTATCGTTATCATCGTTTTATCCTCGCTCATCAGTTTGATGCGTGGGTTTATGCGAGAGGCGCTTTCACTTGCAGCCTGGATTGTCGCTTTTTGGGTGAGTTGGACATTCTTCCGTGAACTGGCCGCCTATTTTGAACAGTGGATCAATGTGCCATCAATGCGGCTTGGCGTAGCATTTCTATTGCTGCTGGTTGCGACACTTATCCTTGGCGGACTAGTGAATTATCTGGTTGGTCAATTGGTTGAAAAGACCGGGCTTACGGGCACGGATCGAATGGTTGGTGTTTTTTTTGGACTAGCGCGTGGAGCCTTGCTGGTAGGTATTGCAGTATTGCTCGCTGGGTTGACGCCTATTCCATCAGATCCTTGGTGGCATGAATCAGTATTGATTGGTTATTTTCAAGATTTGGCAATATGGTTGCGTGATCTTTTGCCACCAGACATTGCAAGCAAATTTAAGTATGCGTAAGCATGCCCGCTATTTATTCTGTCTAACTTTGTTCCTCTGGTAATTATTTATGTGCGGTATTGTTGGAATTGTAGGGCAACAGCCAGTCAACCAGTCCTTGTATGACGCTTTGCTGGTACTGCAGCATCGTGGGCAGGATGCTGCCGGTATGGTTACCTATCATAATGGTAAGCTGCATTTGAGAAAGAATAATGGCTTGGCCCGGGATGTTTTTCATACCCGGCACATGATTAACCTGAAGGGTCGAATGGGTATCGGGCATGTACGGTATCCAACTGCTGGAAGTGCCTCTTCAGCTGAAGCTCAACCCTTTTATGTTAATTCACCATATGGCATTGCGCTGGCGCATAATGGCAACCTTACTAATTCAGATGAATTGAAGCGTGACCTCTACCAGGATGATTTGCGCCATATCAATACAGAGTCAGATTCTGAAATTCTGTTGAATATTTTTGCACATGAGCTGCAAACTTTGGGCAAGTTGCGAGTTAATGAGCAGGATATCTTTCAGGCGGTAGCCAGTGTGCATCGTCGCTGTCGGGGTGGTTATGCTGCTGTAGCTATGATCGCTGGCTATGGCATCCTGGGTTTTCGTGATCCTTTCGGTATTCGCCCTATTGTATATGGCAAACGTGAATCAGAAGCAGGTGTTGAATACATGATTGCTTCGGAAAGCGTGGCGCTGGATAACCTGGGGTTTGAATTAGTACGTGATCTGGCACCGGGTGAAGCGGTATTCATTGATATGCTGGGTAATTTGCATACCTATCAGTGTGCTTCCAATACAACGCTATCCCCTTGTATTTTTGAGTTTGTCTATTTTGCACGGCCTGATTCAATTATTGATAATGTCTTTGTGCATAAAGCCCGTTCACGCATGGGCAAAAAACTGGCTAATAAGATAAAACGTATCTGGCCGGGTAATGATATAGATGTGGTGATACCTATTCCTGACACCAGCAGGACTGCAGCGCTACAGCTGGCATTTTCCCTAGGTGTTAAGTACAACGAAGGCTTTATCAAAAACCGCTATATTGGCCGTACATTTATTATGCCTGGGCAGCAAGTCCGCAAGAAATCGGTGCGCCAAAAGCTGAATGCTATTGATTCTGAATTCAAAGATAAAAATGTGCTGCTTGTGGATGATTCCATTGTCCGAGGTACAACATCACAGCAAATTGTGCAGATGGCACGGGATGCAGGTGCAAAAAAAGTTTATTTCGCTTCAGCTGCGCCGCCAGTGCAGTTTCCAAATGTATACGGTATTGACATGCCTGCTGCCAGTGAGCTTGTGGCGCATGAGCGCTCTGAGGAAGAGGTGCAGAAGGTTATTGGCTGTGACAAGCTGGTATACCAAGATCTGGATGATTTGATTGAAGCTGTGCTGGAAGGTAATCCAAAGATTGATCGCTTTGATACCTCCTGTTTTGATTGCAACTATGTGACAGGTGATATTGACTCTCAATATCTTGCGCAGCTAGAGCTTCTACGGAGTGATGGTGCCAAGAATGAAAGTGGTGAATCAGATTCAGGCATAGATTTGCATAATGATTGTGATACTTAGAAAATAGCAGAATAGTAGCGTTAGGAGAGTGCTTAGTCTTGACACTGCACCCCTTCTGGTTCTAATCTCTTTAACAGCGCTGATTTGTCTCAGATTGCGGGCGCTATAAAAATGCAGCTAAAGCGAGTAGTAAACTACCTGCTTTGGTTGTACGACCGAGTGGGTTTTTTTATGCCTGCTAAAATATCAGTTATTTGTTTTTAAGTTATTTTGGAGTTCAGGCATGAGCCAAGACTATGATGATTGGGGTCTCGCGACCCGTGCCATAAGAGTGGGACATGATCGTACCCATGAAAGAGAACATGGCGAACCTATCTTTCCAACTTCAAGCTTTGTGTTCAATAGTGCGGCAGAGGCTGCTGCATGCTTTGCAGGTGATGTGCCTGGAAATATCTATTCCAGATTTACTAATCCTACGGTAAGAATCTTTGAACAGCGCCTGGCGGCAATGGAGGGTGGTGAGTCCTGTGTGGCAACAGCATCTGGTATGGCAGCCATTCTTGCAGTATGTATGGGATTGCTAAAATCGGGTGACCATATTGTCTCATCCCGCAGCATATTTGGTACAACAACGGTACTATTTGAAAAATATCTGAGTCGTTTTGGTATTAGTACTACCTTCGTATCTCAAACGGATATAGAGAGTTGGGAAAAAGGGCTTCGCCCCAATACTCGTATGCTGTTTGTGGAAACACCCTCAAATCCACTGACTGAATTGGCTGATATCGAAATGTTATCGAATCTGGCTAAGGCATATGATTGCTTGCTAGTGGTTGATAACTGTTTCTGTACACCAGCATTACAACAACCCTTGGCTTTAGGTGCAGACATAGTCATTCATTCTGCAACTAAATTTCTTGATGGACAGGGGCGCTGTGTAGGTGGTGCTGTTGTTGGTGATGCAAAGCTGGTTGGTGAAGAGGTGTTTGGCGTGCTTCGGACGGCAGGTCCAAGCTTGAGTCCATTTAATGCATGGGTGTTCTTAAAAGGGCTGGAAACGCTTGATCTACGTATGCAGGCGCATTCCCGTAATGCAATGGCATTAGCCAAATGGTTGGAGAGTCAGCAGGCTATAGATCAAGTCTATTTTCCTGGTTTGGAATCACATCCGCAGCATGCATTAGCAGTTAAGCAGCAGAAGGGGCCAGGTGGGATTGTCTCATTCACTCTTAAAGGTGGTCAGGAAGCAGCCTGGAAGGTGATGGATAGTGCAAAGATGCTCTCTATTACAGCAAACCTTGGGGATACAAAAACAACGATTACACATCCTGCAACCACAACGCATGGCAGGTTGTCTCCTGAACAGCAACATGAGGCAGGCATTAGTGGCGGGCTGGTAAGAGTTGCTGTAGGGCTGGAGGATATTGACGATATTAAAATTGACTTGGCACATGGTTTAGCATTGTTATAGCAATATATTTGTTATTTATGTGGATGACTGATTTTATTCATAGGCAGCTCGTTATATATGCAAAAAGAAACCATTGATAACAAGGTGCGGGAAAAATGGAATCATCGCCATGGTCAGGCTGATGGTATCAGCAAGCCCGCTAGGGTGTTGGTAGAAAATCTCCATCTATTACCACTCAATGGTCATGCACTTGATCTTGCCTGTGGGCGAGGGGGAAATGCATTTTATTTGGCTGAGAAAACTAAGTTGAATGTAGATGCCTGGGATATATCTGATATTGCGATAGATAGGGTGCGGTCTGAAGCTAATGCCAGGGAGCAAACTATTAATACCCAGGTGCGAGATATATCACTGCACCCTCCTGAATCTAATAGTTTTGATGTCATTGTAGTAACTCATTTTCTAGATAGAGACTTGGCGCCTGCTTTGATGGATGCACTCTGCTTAGGGGGGCTTTTGTTCTATCAAACATTTACTCAAACAGCTGTAAGCAATGAAGGGCCCTCAAGTCCTGCAATGCGTTTAAAGGATAATGAGTTGCTTAAACTGTTTCAGCCCTTATGTGTACGTGCTTATCGTGAAGAAGGGCTGCTGGGGGACGTTAAGCAGGGATGGCGTAATCTCGCCATGCTTGTGGCCGAGAAAATATAGCTCTATTGGTATGCTATATTTTGTTTTAAAAAAGCTATTCTATTGAATTTTATGTAATTCTTATCTATTTTAAGTAGAGTATTGCCGCATTGGGTGGCTACTTGTCAGGGTGGTTATCATAAATGTTTAAAGTACTTAAGCAAATAGTGGCTGAAGCTTTGGGTGATTCTAAAAAGACACCTAAATTTCTGGTAACAAAAAAGAAAGAAATTATTGCATTACTTAAGCAGGCACATAAAAAAAAGGCATTTCTTACAGTGCAAATTACTGATCAGGAGGAATCTTATACCACTGCGCTTTTAGGTGTTTACCCTGAGCATGATCTAGTTGTGCTGGATGAGCTTTCTCCTACCGTAGGGCATAAACAATTTCTGCAAAAGAAAGAAGCCAAGGTAACGGGGCGTGTTAATGGTGTTGAGTTACGATTTAAGACGCGCCTTGTAGGAGTGGGATCAAAATCAGATGTCGCGTTTTATAAAGTTACAATGCCGACAGTTATGTATTTCTGCCAACAACGCCAGTCTTATCGCGTCTCATTAAAAGGTGCCAATATCCCTTTTTTCTCTTCTGGTGGTGGCACGATCCCTTCAGTACGTGGTTCTCTGCTAGATATCTCTGCAGGAGGAGTCGGTGTGATATTGGACCATAAGGTGTCACTATCTCGAGGTGACACTTTAGAGCTTTGCGCGATTACATTGCCAAAGCATGGTGATATAAAATTTACACTACAAGTAGATGTTGTACGTGAAAATGCCCGCGGTGGTGGTATGAATTTTGGCGGGCATTTTTGTGAATTATCCGAATCAGAGCAAGCAATAATCCAAAAATATATTGCAGAAATGCAAAGAAAACACGCAAAGAAGTCTCTTTAGATCACTTTCATTGATATTTATGATTTTAACCGCAGTGCTTTGATACCCGTTGCTATACGAATAGCTGCTGCATCAATCAATTCCACTGTTAAGTTTTTATCAGGGCTCAGACGAATGTAATTATGTGACATCTCTGGGGGGAGACTCAATGCTCGATTTGCCCTGTCTGGCTTGGCTTTACCTATGCTGGATGCAAGTCCAGCTGAAAATGCAACGTTATCAACTGCTGTTATCAGATCGTTGCTTTCAATACCTTCAATAGAAAGGTACAAAATACCTGGAACAGCTTTATCTTCAGGTGTCACGATATGTATATTGCTAATTTCCTGGAGTAACCTGGTTTTTAAATGATTTGTTAATTCGTGTAATTTAGCGGCAGTGGCTTCCATTTCAATGCTGGCTATTTCTGTAGCTAACCCAAGCCCAACAATATTAGGTACATCAAGGTTGCTTGATTGTGTTCCGTGTGCCGTCTTTTTCCCACCTGATGCTGCTACAAAGGGAATCCCTGGCCTTGCCCACACAAAGCCGGATCCATATGGGCCATGTATTTTGTGCCCGGATATAGTAAGCAAATCGATAAGTTGGTGGTTTACATCAATGGGGGTTCGCCCTAGAGCTAAAGAGCAATCTGAATGTAGCAGCGCGCCGTGTATCTGCGTCATGCTGCTTATTGTCGAAATATCTTGTATGGTGCCAATTTCTTTATTTATGTAAGACATTGATATGAAAAGTGTGTCGTCAGTGATGCAACGCATAACTTCAGCAGTATCAACTTGGCCTGACGAGTCAACGCTCAGCACTGATAAGGTGTATCCAAACTCAGACTCCAGTAATTGGCAAGGGGCAAATACAGAGGGAGGCTCTGTTTCAAATGTAATAATGTGACGTCTCTCAGGGGCAGCTCTTGCAGCTCCAAAAATTGCCAGATTGTTAGCTTCTGCTGCACCACCAGCAAAGATAATGCCTTGTGGGGTTCCACCAATGCTTTTACCTATCTTTAGTTTTGCATGGGAGATGGCATCAGCAGTCTGTTTGCCAAGTAAATGCTGTGTGTTTTGTGGGTTTGTGTAATGCTTTAGGTAGCTTTCTTTTATTGCATCAAGAACGCGTGGATCTATGCGAGTGCGTGCAGCAGTATCCAGATATATAACGTCTGTTGCAGCAGGTTCGTTACTGTTATCTGGTAGATTGGCTGAGTTATTATCTGCTATCTGTTGTTCATCCATAATGGTGCTTGAGTCTGTTAGCCTAATGCTAGTTTAGCATTGTTAATTGTTTATGTTAGTTTGATTTATAGCTGTTTTTTTCTGGCAATCTTGGTGTGAATTGTAGGTATCCAGCTCTTTTTATAATGTGATTAAGAAATATTTAAATCAATTTAATTATTGTTTTTTATAAATGGCATAAATACTCTTATTTGGCAGTTACTGGGGTGTTGATTAGCAGGTAATGGGTTAATTGTGAATGATGTAAATAAACAGTAGGTGAATAAACTATAAAAAGAGTACTTAATATAGTTGAAATTATGTGTGCTATGTTGATAATGTGAAATAATTACGTCTTTTATTAATTTCTTATGTTTACATATTCCAAAGTTGTTCTAGAATCTTGAAAAGGAATAGAGCAGGCATTTGCTTTTTAAATGATCGGTATCACTGGTGACTGTATGTGTTTTTGCTACATGGATGTCGCAAGTGACAAAAGAATACAAAGCTAAACTGGTGGTTTATTTGTAACTATAATGAGGTACATCTAATGGCAATTAAGAAAAAGACATCAAAGAAGAGAGTAGCGAAGAAAAAAGTGGCTGTAAGTAAGGGGCCTGATATTGTTGCTTCACTTCGTGAGCAGTTAAAAGCAGCTAAAGATGAGAATCGCGAGCTTAAAAAAGAAGTTACAGCAGGGGCTCGCAAAGTTGCTGCGCTTTTGAAACTTCTGGAGTCTTCACAAGCAGATGTTGCTAAGTTTCTTACTAGCCGGATTAAAGATGCGGCCGCAAAATATGCAATATCTCTGGCACCCAAGAAGCGTCGTCGTAGAGCTAAGAAGAAAGCTGTGGCACAGAAGTAATTGCTTTTGCATTGACTGATGATTGCGGCAGAAGCTTGTTTCTGCCGCTAGATCAGTCTGTTTTGTTGCTCTCCCCCCTTTAACACAGTAAATATGCCAATAGTTTAGCGCATGCATTTGTAGATCAATCGCTAATTAAGATTGCCTTACCCCATGTTATTCAATCATTATTCTACACTTTAGTGCTTTAGTGCTTAGGTGTGGGGTTTAGGTCTACTCAATGACGCGACGTTCCAGCAGCAGAAAACGTAATAAAGCAAAGCGACGTAATAAAAAAAAGAGTTCTTGGTTAAGGCGATGGTTGATAAGAGCAGGTCTGTTATCTTGCTTGGTTGTTGCCGTCTATTCTGTTTATCTTGATTATGTTGTGCGGCATGAGTTTGCTGGTAAGCGCTGGGCTGTGCCTGCGCGAGTCTACGGGCGGCCGCTTGAACTCTATCCTGGTGCTCCTTTAATACCTGGTCAGCTATTGGATGAGCTGAAACGTTTAGGCTATAGCAAAACCAGATACCCACATCGGGCTGGCAGTTACTCTCAGAATGGTGATCGTTTTTTGGTGCATGTGCGTCCTTTTGTTTTTTGGGACGGTCAGGAGCCAGGGCAGATTCTGGATCTTCAATTCTCAGCTGAACAACTCTCTTCACTTAAAACTGCTTCAGGTAAGCCTGTGGGTTTAGCTCGACTGGATGCTCCTGCGGTAGGCAGTATCTATCCCACGCATAATGAAGATCGGGTATTGGTAAAACGAAGTGAATTGCCAAAAAAACTGGCACAGGGTTTGGTTGCAGTTGAAGACCGTAGTTTTTATCAACATTACGGTGTGGATGCTAAAGCTATTGCACGGGCAATGTGGGCAAATCTCAGGGCCAGAAGTGTGGTGCAGGGAGGGAGCACTTTAACCCAGCAATTGGTGAAAAATTTCTTCCTAACTCGTGAGCGAAGTCTGTGGCGCAAAGCCAATGAGGCCTTGATGGCGCTGTTATTGGAGCGACGCTACGGGAAGGATGAAATCTTAGAAGCCTATGCTAATGAGATCTATTTGGGGCAGGATGGCAAACGGGCTATTCATGGTTTTGGGCTTGCCAGTCATTTCTATTTTAAACGACCACTTCATGAGTTAAATTTGCCAAGATTGGCGCTATTGGTAGCGTTGGTACGCGGACCATCTTACTACGATCCCCGGCGCCATCCAGAGCGTGCAAAAAAACGCCGTAATCTGGTTTTGAATATTATGCGTGACCAGGGAGTTATCACAGATAAAGAGGCTAAGTATGCAGCTACAACACCATTGGGTGTGACAGGAGCCAAGGGCAGTAGTACGGGCCGCTTTCCTGCATTTATGGATTTTGTTCGACGACAGCTCCATCGGGATTACCGGGGAGAGGATCTTACCTCTGAAGGATTACGGATCTTTACAACGCTTGATCCATGGGTCCAGCAACAAGCTGAAAAAGCACTGACAGAACAGCTTAGGTATTTGGAAGGTGGTAAAAAAAGTCTGGAGTCTGCCGCAGTTATTGCTGGCTCACAAAGTGGAGAAGTGTTGGCTGTTTTGGGTGGTCGTACCCCTGGTTTTGCTGGTTTTAATCGTGCATTGGATGCTGTTCGCCCTATTGGGTCATTGGTGAAGCCAGCAGTGTATCTTGCAGCACTTATGCAACCAGAGCGTTACAATCTACTCTCTCCATTAGAGGATACGCCGTTAAGTGTGAAGAGCCGCAATGGTGATATCTGGACACCCAAAAATTATGATAAGAGAGCACATGGTACAGTGCCCCTGCATCAAGCACTTGCACGCTCTTACAATATGGCTACGGTTCGTTTGGGGATGTCAGTAGGGTTGGATCAAGTAGCAGACAGGCTTCAGGACTTAGGGTTAAAACGCCCGGTAAGCATCTATCCTTCATTGCTGTTAGGTGCTATTTCATTGACCCCACTTGAGGTAACACAGATATATCAAACCCTCGCCTCAGGTGGATTTCATTCTCCACTACGCGCTATTCGTGAGGTATTGACCGCAGAGCAGCAGCCATTACAACGCTATCCACTGACAGTTAAACAGGCTGTTCCTGCCAATGCTGTCTATCTGGTCAACCTGGCATTGCAAGAGGTGGTGCGAAGTGGGACTGCTCGTGCGTTGGCACAATATATTTCACCGCAGATGAATCTGGCTGGAAAAACAGGTACTACCGATGACCTGCGTGACAGTTGGTTTGCAGGCTTTAGTGGTGATAAGGTCGCTGTAGTATGGGTTGGACGGGATGATAACAAGTCGGCAGGCCTCAGCGGCAGTGCAGGTGCCTTGCGAGTATGGGGCAAAATAATGCAGCGTATCCAGCCTATGCCATTAGAGATGTTGCCACCTGAGTCAATAGAGGCTGTATGGGTTGACCCTGTGAGTGGTTTAAGAGCAGAAGAGAGTTGTACTGGAGCAATACAGGTGCCATATATAATAGGGTATTTACCAAACGAACAGGCTTCTTGTATGTCTAATAGCAATGGCTCAGTATTTAATGGTCTGCTAGAGAGTTTTTTTGAATGAAAAGATATTTTGTTGCAGGTTTGATTCTATCGCCTGCTTTTCTGACGGGTTGTCTGGAATCAGCCTATCGTATGGGAGCTCCGATCACAGAGCGAGGCCATGCAACCACTCAAACATTTCCTGATGCAACTTCAAGAGAGGTTCCACAGAAAAATGAGCCAGCGCCTGTTCCCTCTAGAGTAGAGAAGGATCAAGAGGTGCAGATTGCAATCTATACACCGCCCCCACGTTTCAAGGCTAAACCGGTGACCAGCGCAGCAGTCTCTGACCTTTTGCAGACTGCAATACGTCAAAAAAATGCAGGGAATATGGTAGGAGCAGCGGCAACAATGGAGCGGGCATTGCGGATTGAGCCAAGAAATGCACACCTCTGGAACCAGCTGGCAGAGGTTCGTTTAAGTCAAAGACAATATAGTCAGGCAGAAGATTTAGCTGCCAAATCAAATGCATTGGCTGCGGCAGATAAGGAATTACGACGCAATAATTGGCTCTTGATTGCAAAAGCCAGGCGCAGTGTTGGTAATATACCGGGTGCTCGGCTTGCTGAAAATAAGGCAAGTTTCCCTCGGTAAAAGAGGGCTGGTATTTGGAGTATATTTAATTAAATATACTTGAATATGGTAGGTGTAAATATAAAAATACTTTCGTCTTCAGTATCTTAGTTACGGTTATTGATGTAAAAACTGTTCTTTTAATCTATATTAAATAAGATACAATCCCTTTAACTTAATTTTCTGAGGTTATTTGCTGTGGGTGTCTATGCCGCAGACAAGCTGATTGGACAGGCGCGCCAGCTAGCGGCGGAGTACCGTCGTACAATGGGCAAGCCATTACCCGGCATTAGCAGTGAAATTGCTGAGCATGATGCTATTCGCCTGCTTAATTTGACCCCTAAAACAGATGATGTTGGAGGGTATGATGCGACAGACCCAGAGCGTGATGATAAGCGCATCCAAATCAAGAGCCGCACCATATTTGATGAGTCAAAATCCGGGCAGCGTATAGGTCAGGTTAAGCTTGATCAACCATGGGACAGTGTGGTGCTGGTGCTTATGGATGAGGACTATGAACCCTATGAAATTTATGAAGCTGAGCGTGATGAGATTGAAGAGTTTATGAAGGAATCCAGCAGTAGCCGTGCAAAACGCGGTGCTCTTTCTGTCGCGCGCTTTAAAATCATTGGCCGATTGGCTTGGACTCAGGAGGATGGCCTTGAGCCAGAGGTCTGGGATAATCAAGCTGACTAATATTATCTTCTTATGAGTGAAATTGCCGATATCTTCGGCCCCAGCGGTCTGCTGGCTCAACGCATTGAAAACTTTTCTTACCGCACCCAACAAGCGGAGATGGCAGAGAAGGTTGCTGAGACGATGGCTGCGGGTGGTGTTCTCATTACCGAAGCAGGCACAGGCACCGGAAAAACCTTTGCCTATGTAGTACCTGCCTTGCTGTCAGGCCGAAAGGTCATCATCTCTACTGGTACTCGTAATCTACAGGATCAGCTTTTCCACCGTGATCTGCCTGTAGTCAGAGATGCATTGGCTATTCCTACTACAGTGGCGTTACTTAAAGGACGTTCGAACTATCTCTGTATCCATCGTTTGGAAAATGCAGCAGTAGACAGCCGAACACGTATGCGTGAGGTGGCCGAACATCTGGTGCAGGTGCAGCGTTGGGCTGGGAAGACGCAGAGTGGGGATGTTGCAGAGCTAGTGCATATCCCTGAAGGCTCGCCGATATGGCCGGTAGTGACATCAACAACAGATAATTGCCTGGGTCAGGAGTGCCCTTCATACAGCACCTGCCATTTAGTTGAAGCGCGCCGTAAGGCGCAGGAAGCCGATCTGGTAGTCATCAATCATCACCTTTTATGCGCCGACTTTTCACTTAAGGATGGCGGCTTTGGCGAGCTGCTGCCCAGTGCTGACTGTTTTGTGCTGGATGAGGCACATCAGCTTCCAGAGATTGCCAGTAGCTTTTTTGGACTTACCGTAAGTGGGCGACAACTGTTGGATCTGGCGCGGGATACGGAGACTGAATACCAGCGAGAAGCCGGAGATATGCAGGAAATTGCAGATCAGGCGACTGCACTCTCAAAATCAGCACGTGATTTGCGTTTGGCCTTTGGTCTGGATATTCGACGTGGCAACTGGAAAGAGGTGGATTACGATGATCGAATTGTCTCTGCGCTCAACCATGTTAGAGAGCAGCTCACAGGTTTAACTGAACTGTTGGAGTTGGCTAAAGGTCGGGGCAAAGGGTTGGATAGCTGCCTGAATCGCTGTGAACAACTTGGGCAGCAACTGAGTTTGATATGTGATGATAAGGGTGACCAACATATACGATGGTTTGAAACCCAGCGCCAGAGTTTTCGTTTAAACCGTACACCATTGGAGATTGCAGATGCTTTTCAGGCACGGATGGAAAAGCACTCAGCGGCTTGGATTTTTACGTCAGCTACCCTTGCGGTGGGTGAGAGTTTTGCACATTTTCAAAAGCAGTTAGGCCTGACCGAAGCCTGTACTGCCCGTTGGGAAAGTCCTTTTGACTATCCGAACCAGGCGCTTTGGTTTGTACCAAAGGGCATGCCTGATCCAAGGGAGCAGAGCTATATCGATGCGGTATTAGATGTGGCCGTCCCTGTTTTAGAGGCCAGTAAAGGACGGGCCTTTATGCTCTTTACCAGTCATCGGGCTTTACGTATTGCAGCGGAGGTATTGGAAGACCGCATTGACTATCCCATGCTGATTCAGGGCAGCGCACCCAAAGGCGAGTTGCTGGAGCGATTTCGTGAGTTTGGAAATGCGGTGCTGTTGGGTACAGCCAGTTTTTGGGAAGGAGTGGATGTGCGCGGAGAGGCGCTATCCTGTGTCATTATCGACAAACTTCCTTTTGCCTCGCCGGGCGATCCAGTGCTTCAGGCCAGGATAGATGCATTGAAAAAACAAGGTGGTAATCCCTTTATGGAATGTCAGGTGCCTCAGGCGGCAATTGCACTGAAACAGGGGGCAGGGCGGCTAATTCGGGATGAGACAGATCGGGGTGTGCTGGTTATCTGTGATCCACGTCTGCTCTCAAAGCCTTATGGTCATGTCTTTCTCAAAAGCATGCCGGCCATGGCCCGGACACGTGATCCTGCTGAAGTGCAAAAGTTTTTTGGAAAAGTGGAAAATGAAATTACTTGCGATTGAAACAGCAACTGAAGCCTGTTCAGCAGCACTCTACATTGATGGAGTAATAAGTGAGCGGTATGAAGTCGCACCTAGGCAGCATGCAGAGCTGATTCTCTCTATGATGGAGCAGCTGTTAGCGGAGGCTGAGCTAAAGCTATCACAGCTTGATGCCCTGGCTTTTGGACGGGGACCAGGCTCTTTTACGGGAGTTCGTATTGCCACCGGTGTTATTCAGGGTGCGGCCTTTGGTGCAGAACTGCCAGTAGTGCCAGTATCTACTCTGGCTGCATTGGCGCAACGTTATTATCGAATGAGTGGTGCTTGCCGTATCTTGCCAGCTTTTGATGCAAGAATGCAGGAGATCTATTGGGCGGCCTATGAGGTCGCAGATGACAATTTGGTAACACTTGTGGGTGTTGAGCAGGTGGCTACAGCTGAACTGGTTGAACTTCCAGAGGGAAAAGATTGGTGCGGCGTGGGTACAGGCTGGGCAACCTATAGCGAGATATTGACTCAACGTATGGGAGAGCGCTTATCTACTGTAGAGGGTAATCTACTCTGTAGTGCGCAAGATGTAGCACAACTGGCCATACGAGAATATGAGGCCGGAGAGGCAGTTTCAGCAGAACTTGCGTTACCTGTTTATCTGCGGGATCAAGTGGCAAAAAAGCCTAAGTAATAGAAAATTTCTATTTGCTATTAGGAAAAGTGATTTCCGGTCGCTATTGGAGTAACGACAGTTGTCAGGAGGCGGACATTGGCCCTACAACAGCAGAAAACAGAACAACAGACTACAGCTGATGAACTCTATTCAGAGAACCAGCAACTTCGCCGACAGCTGAAAGCATTCTTGAGTCAGGCGCGCACCAATGAGCAGAAAATGCGTCGCTTTCAAGAGCAGGAGCTACAGCTGATCCGGCTCAATTCATTGGTTCAACTGATCAACACCATAATCTATGATTACCGCACTGCATTTGAGTTGGATGTGGTGACTTTGACCCTGATAGATCCTTCCTATGAACTCCAGCATATTATGGAGGATGAAGGTGTAGTGCTTGCAGATCATCCCGCATTGGTTTTTGCCTCTAATGGTGATGAACTGGATGCTTTTTACGGCCTAACAGCAGGTCCTCAGCTAGGCGGCTACCAACCAGAGCAGCATGAATTTTTATTTTCCGGGGTAAAGACAAAGCCTGCCAGTGTGGCGTTAATGCCCTTGATTCGATATGACGAACTTATTGGCAGCCTAAATTTGGGCTGTGTTAAATGTGAAAGGTTTGTTGAGGGTTCAGCGACAGATTTCCTACAACGACTCTCTGCTGTGGTTGCAATTTGTCTGGAAAATGCGGCTAATCATGAGCGTTTAAAACGTGTTGGGCTGACTGACTTTCTCACAGGTGTAAATAACCGACGCTTCTTTGATCAGCGTCTCAGTGAAGAGATTATGCGCGCCCAACGTAAGGAAAGCTTACTGGGCTGCCTGTTATTGGATATCGATAACTTCAAGCATGTTAATGATACCTATGGCCACCGTGCAGGTGATCAGGTACTGAAAGAGATATCATTCCTTACCAAACAACAGTTACGTGGAACCGATGTATTTGCCCGCTTTGGTGGCGAAGAATTTTCAGCGCTACTGATTGATAGTAATGAGGCTGTTACGCTGGAAATAGCAGAACGTATTCGCAGTGCCATTGCTGAGTTGACTGTCACATTGGATGATGGACAAAAGCTACAGATTACCGTCTCAATTGGAGTCTCGCTTTATATGGGTGGAGAGAAGGTTTCTGGTTCTTTTGAAACTAGTGAAATACTGGTTGATCAGGCTGATCAGGCGCTCTACAAAGCCAAAAATAGTGGGAAAAATCGTGTGATTTGTTTTGGGGATGAGGATCAGTCTTAATAAACTTAGCTGCTACTACTGTATTTTTCATCAAAATGTTATGCAGTTTCATCTGGCGGCCTCTTCAAATAGCCAAGCTTTATGAGCCTGGGTTCTCGTGATGTTCCTCATTAAGATTTGCCAACAGTGTTTTTTTAATGCAGTCAAATTGTGTGGCATCGATAAGTGGTTGGTTGTTGTTATCTGTGATGAAGAAGATGTCTTCAGCTGTTGCACCGATAGTGGCAATTTTTGCAGTGTGTAGATTGATGTGGCAGGAGGCAAAGGTCCAGCCTACTTGTGATAAAAGCCCAGGCCGGTCACTTGTAATCAATTTCATGATTGTAAACTGATGCCCAGGAACCTGCCCAAAGGTGATTTGAGTGGGTGTGCTAAAGCTTTTAAGCCGACGGGGAATACGGCGTGACACCTCATGCTCAACATGCTCTTTTTGAGCGAGTTTCTTTTTGAGGGCGTTGGTGATTTCCCGTTTACGATGTTGGCCGGAAATGGGTTTGCCACTCTCCTCTAATACTTGATAACTGTTCAATGTGTAGCCTGTGCTGGCAGTTTCAATACGCGCTTCAACAATGTTTAGATTAAGTTGATCTAATATGGTGGTCACCAGCGCAAATAGACCATCATCATTTTTCCCATAATGAAATACTTCGGTGCCCCCTCTTGATGTTTGGCGGCGCAACAGCACTAAAGGCAAGTCAGCAGCGGTAGACTCTAAAACTTGCTGCGTTTGCCAAGTTAATGCATTGGCAGAGGTATGTTGGAAATAGTCTTCGCTAAGTGTGGACCAGAGAGTTTCAGCACGCTCCTGAGTGATGTCAGCCTCTTTTAATTGCTTAAGGGCATCTTCTCGTTTTTCGTTGATCAGCTCATCTAAAACTTGAGGTTTATGTAGCCCTCTTTCAAGTGCTTGTTTGGTTGATAGATAGAGTTCCCGAAGCAGTGCGTTTTTCCATGAGTTCCAGCGGGCAGGGTTGGTTGCTCGCACATCTGCCACGGTCAGTAGGTAGAGATAATCCAAGCGAGTGGTGTCACCAACCTCTTTAGCAAAGTCTTGTATAACATCAGGGTCACTGGTGTCTTTACGCTGAGCGGTCATGGAAAAAATAAGATGCTTTTCCACCAGCCAGGCAACCAGTTCACTATCAAAATTACTAAGGTCATGATGGTTGCAAAATTTTAAGGCATCCACTGCGCCGACAGTAGAGTGGTTGCCACCCCTTCCTTTGCCTATGTCATGAAATAACCCTGCCAGATATAACAGCTCTGGTTTTGGTAGGGAGTCCATGATTTCACTGCACAGCGGGTACTCGTGGGCATGCTCAGGTACGGCAAACCTGCGAAGGTTACGTGTAACAGCGAGGGTGTGAGCATCGACAGTGTAGACATGAAACAGGTCATATTGCATACGACCAACAATATTACGAAAGCCTGGAATATAACGTGCCAGGATGCCGTAATTATTCATGCGCCTTAGTTCATGAGTGATACCCTGAGGCTGCTTCATGATCTCCATAAAGAGACTGCGAGCACGCAGATCATTGCGAAAATCGTCATTGATCAGATGCCGGTTGTTACGTATTAAACGAATGGTGCTGGCACGTACACCTTTTAGCGCAGGGTTTTGCTGTAAGAGTAGAAATATCTCCAGTAGCGCAATGGGGTGACGGCGAAACACATCTTTTCGTGTCACTTCCAAAAAACCATTGCGGGATTGAAAGCGAGCATTGATCTGAACAGGTCTTTCCAGCTGGTCTTTTAGCAGGATAGCCTCTTCAAAGTGCTGTAGAAGCATTTCATTCAGTCGGTTCAATCTCATGATATTGCGGTAGTAGAGCTGCATGAATTGCTCAACCGCGAGATTGTGTTCTTTATCCTCAAAGCCAAAAAGATCAGCTAATGTACGTTGATAGTCGAAGAGGAGTCTGTCTTCGCGTCGCTTATTCAGAATATGCAGTGCAAAACGGATCTTCCAGAGAAAAGCCTCGCCCTCAATAAGTGCGTGATATTCACGTTCAGTCAGAAACCCTTCAAATAGCAGGTCACGCATGCTTTTGGCATTAAAATGGCGTTTTGCCACCCAGCCGATCATCTGGATGTCGCGCAATCCTCCGGGGCCTTCCTTTATGTTGGGCTCCAGATTATAGGCAGTATCCCCATATTTGCTGTGGCGTGCTTTTTGCTCTTCCCATTTGGCTGCAAAGAATTTATCACTGGGCCAAATTTTGTTTGGGCCTGTAGCTATTTGCATGGCTTTGAACAGTGGTGATGGGCCGACCAACAGACGGGATTCCATCAGGTTGGTGGTGACAGTAATATCCTTTTCTGCTTCTTGGATGCATTCTGCTAGGGTACGCACGCTGTGGCCGATCTCCAGGCCGATATCCCAGAGAAATGTCAGCAGCTGCCCCAGGTGTTCATTTAGGTGTGCATGATCTTCATCGCCAAGCAGAATCAGGATATCAACATCAGACCCTGGGTGTAGCTCACCGCGGCCATAACCACCAACAGCGATGAGTGCAAGGTGGGCATCGGCAGGTATATGCTGATGCCAGGCGTGTAGAAGCAGGTCATCGATAAATATAGCCCGAGTGTGTACCAATGAAGTGGCTGCTTCACCAGCTTCAAAGAGGGCATTTATCTTGTCAGTGCCTTGCTTGAGGGCTTGTTGAAATAAGGGAAGTGGGGAGTCCGTTGTTTTTAGTTTGCGTTCGAAAGCCTTGATATCAAAGATGTGATGATCAGTCATCTCGCGCTAATCCATCTCTTCTTTACGCAGAGTAAGGATTTCATAGCCATCATCAGTGACAAGGAGTGTGTGCTCCCATTGAGCGGAAAGTGAACGGTCTTTGGTAACTACAGTCCAGCCATCGGGTAGTACTTTTACGTGGCGCTTGCCAGCATTTACCATGGGTTCAATTGTAAAGCACATGCCAGGTTGCAGCGTGACGCCCCTGTCAGGTGTTCCATAGTGCACTATTTGTGGGTCTTCATGGAATTCACGCCCGATGCCATGGCCGCAGTATTCGCGTACGATAGTGTAATTATGAGCTTCAGCAAATTGCTGGATTGCACTGCCTATGTCATTCAGCCGGGCACCAGGTTTTACCTGCTCAATACCAAGGAGTAGCGCTTCACGAGTGGTATTAACCAGTCGACGAGCTAGGATGGATGGCTCACCAATAAAAAACATCTTACTGGTATCGCCGTGAAAGCCATCCTTGATGACAGTGATATCAATATTCACGATATCCCCTTTTTTAAGTCTTTTTCCTCCAGGAATGCCATGGCAAACCTGATGATTTATAGAGGTGCATACTGACTTGGGGAACCCGCGATAATTGAGAGGAGCAGGGATTGCTTGTTGAGTGTTTACAATATAATCGTGACAGATGTCATTGATTTCATTGGTGGTTATTCCTGGCTTAACATGAGGTTCGATCATCTCCAAGACTTCAGCTGCCAGCCGGCAGGCCACCCGCATTTTTTTAATTTCATCGGGGGTCTTGATGGTTATGGTCATTATTATTAATCCTAAGGAGTTGACTGAATCAAAAGCCTTAAATAAAGCTCTGACAATTGTGACAATAAGCTGTTTATGGTATAAAACGCGCCGCGGATTCGCAAACGATTACCGCTTAATTCTCACACGCACCGACACAGAAGGCGGGGTGCCCGTTAAATCGGGTTGTCTTTTGGGGTTCGTGGAGGCCTAACCCATTACAATTTTAGGAGTAATCACATGAGTGCAGTTTCTATGCGCCAGATGCTTGAGGCAGGCGTGCACTTCGGTCACCAGACCCGTTACTGGAACCCCAAAATGGGTTCTTACATCTTTGGACAGCGTAACAAAATCCATATTGTTAATCTGGAAAAGACGCTTCCACTATTCAATGATGCCATGAACTTTATTGGCTCTCTCTCTGCAAATGGCGGCAAGATTTTATTTGTTGGTACCAAGCGGGCAGCTTCAAAAGTTATCAATGAAGAGGCTCAGCGTTGTGGTATGCCATATGTTGATCACCGCTGGCTTGGCGGTATGCTGACCAACTTTAAAACTATCAAACAGTCCATCAAACGTCTAAAAGACCTTGAAGCTATGTTTGAAGATGGTAGCGTTGAGCAACGCTTTAACAAAAAAGAAGCCTTGGGCATGCGCCGCGAGATGGAAAAGCTGGAACGTAGCCTGGGCGGTATTAAAAATATGGGTGGCATCCCTGATGCCCTATTTGTTATCGATGTCGGTAACGAAGATATTGCAGTCAGTGAAGCTGTCAAGTTAGGTATCCCTGTTATCGGTGTGGTTGATACCAACAATGCGCCAGATAATATCGACTACGTTATTCCTGGTAATGACGACTCTATCCGTGCTATTCAACTCTATGTACAGAGTGCTGCCGCAGCTGTCCTGGAAGGTAAGGCCAGCGCCGCTCACATGGGTGGAGCTGCGGAAGATGAGTTTGTAGAAGTGAAAGAGGCTGCAAAGGCTTAACGCACTGCTTTCGGGTCGACTGAATTAACAGTCGAATATTAAACTTACAGCCCCTATTCGGCGACATATGCCTGTAGGGGCTGTTCAGTCTTGAATTATTTGTAGAGGATACACACCATGGCCATTACAGCCTCCCTGGTTAAGGAGCTGCGTGAACGCACTGGCTCCGGTATGATGGAATGCAAAAAAGCATTGGTAGCGACCAATGGCGATATCGAAGCAGCCATTGAGAATATGCGTAAATCTGGTCAAGCAAAAGCCGCCAAAAAAGCAGGCCGTACTGCTGCTGATGGCCTTATTGTAATTAAGTCCAGTGCGGACAATAAGCAGGCTGCAATTGTTGAAGTCAATTGCGAAACTGATTTTGTTGCAAAAGATGAGAATTTCACCTCATTTGCTGATGCTATTGCTGAGCGTGCACTGACAGGTGAAGCAGCAGATGTAGAAGCACTGCTTAGCCAACCGCTACATGAAGGTGAAGAGACAACTATCAACACCGCGCGGGAAGCATTGATCTCAAAGATTGGTGAAAACATGAATGTTCGCCGCTTTGCTCGTTTTGAATCAGCAAACGGTACAGTTATTAGTTACCGTCACGGTGTTCGCATCGGTGTGCTGGTGGAGATAGAGGGTGGCGATGAGGCATTGGGCAAGGATATTGCCATGCACGTAGCTGCAACCAATCCACTCTGTGTTGATTCAAATGGTGTGCCTGCTGAGACGCTTGAAAAAGAGCGTGGAATCTTCAAAGCACAGGCACTGGAGAGTGGCAAGCCGGAAAATATCGTAGATAAGATTGTTGATGGTCGTGTACGCAAGTACCTGTCTGAAATCACCCTGGTAGGGCAGCCTTTTGTAAAAGACCCTGATATGACTGTTGAGAAATTGCTGGCAAATGCAAATGCCAAAGTGATTCGTTTTCAGCGCTTTGAGGTTGGTGAAGGCATTGAGAAAAAGACTGAGAACTTTGCCGAAGAGGTTATGGCACAAGTACGCGGCGAGTAACTCAATAGTTATATTCATAACAAGGGGCAATATGTGTCTGAACTGATCTGTAAACGGGTACTGCTGAAACTCAGTGGCGAAGCGCTGATGGGTAAGGCTGACTTTGGAATAGATCCCGAAACTATTGCCCGTATGGCAGGTGAGATACGAGACTTGGTTAATGCCGGTGTTCAAATCGGCCTGGTGATCGGCGGAGGCAATATCTTCCGCGGCGCCGGGTTGGCTGAAGCCGGTATTGACCGGGTTACAGGTGACCACATGGGCATGCTGGCTACGGTCATGAATGCTCTAGCTATGCAGGATGCATTGGAACGAATTGATGTTCCTGCTCGGGTGATGTCATCTCTTAGTATTCATGAGGTTTGTGAAGATTACATTCGTCGCCGTGCTGTCCGCCACCTGGAAAAAGGCCGTGTTGTTCTGTTAGCCGCAGGAACAGGTAACCCATTTTTTACAACCGATTCTGCAGCCAGTTTGAGAGCGGTTGAAATTGGTGCTGAACTGCTTATAAAGGCAACAAAGGTAAATGGCGTGTATTCTGCCGACCCTTATAAAGATCCTACAGCAGAAATGTATTCTCGCCTGGATTATGATCAGGTGTTGATACAAAAACTACAGGTAATGGATGCAACAGCAATTGTGTTATGCCGTGATAATAATATCCCCCTGCGCGTGATGAATATCAGTGACCATGGTGCCTTGATGCGGTTGCTACAGGGAGAGGATATAGGCACTTTGGTAGAGGGTGGAAACTGAAATGATTGATGATATAAAGAAAGATGCCGCAGTACGTATGGGTAAGAGTGTAGAGGCTTTGGTTCATGATTTAGCGCGAGTTCGTACAGGTCGTGCACATCCAAGTCTGCTTGATCAGGTTCGTATTTCTTATTATGGCTCAGATGTCCCGTTGAGTCAGGTTGCCAACGTGAATGTTGAGGATGCCCGAACACTGTCGATTGTCCCATGGGAGCAGCCCATGATAGCCGCAGTTGAAAAAGCTATTCTTAACTCTAATCTCGGTTTAAATCCAAATTCAGCAGGCAATGTAATTCGTGTTCCTCTGCCCCCATTGACTGAAGAGCGCCGGAAAGATCTGATTCGTGTTGTTAGGAATGAGACTGAGCAATCACGTATCTCTATCCGCAATATTCGCAGAGATGCTAATTCTGATCTTAAGGACTTGGTTAAAGAGAAGTTGATCTCAGAGGATGATGAGCGCCGTGGGGAAGAGATTATTCAAAAACTGACAGATCAGCATGTCAAAGAAGTTGATGAGCTTCTTGCTAAAAAAGAAGCTGACTTGATGGCGTTCTAAGGTTTTGACGCTGTTTATAGGAGGTCTTGATGGCATGGGCGCTGATGGTGGCAAATCAGAAGACCAAAGCCAGATGACAAAAATTCCACGGCATGTCGCTATCATTATGGATGGTAATGGTCGTTGGGCGCAGAGCCGGAATTTGCCAAGGCATTCCGGGCATCGTGCAGGTGTTGAATCGGTGCGGATAGTAGTCGAAGAGTGTGCGAAACAAGGCGTAGAGGTGCTGACGCTTTTTGCATTTAGCAGTGAAAACTGGAACCGCCCTAAAAAAGAGGTTGGGCTGTTGTTTGACCTGTTTATGGTGGCATTGCAGCGTGATGTTAAGCGGTTGAAGAAAAATAATGTCCGTTTGCGCATCATTGGTGATAGAACAGCATTTCCTGAAAAATTACAAAAACGTATCCATATTGCAGAAGAAGAGACAGCGGATAATACAGGGCTGCTTTTACAGATTGCCGCTAATTATGGCGGGCGCTGGGATATCACTCAGGCAAGCAAGAGCTTGGCTGAGCGAGTAAAGCGTGGTGAGCTACAGCCGGAAGAGATTACAGAGGCAACATTGAGTGAAGAGCTCTCCTTTGCTGGTCTGCCAGAACCAGACCTTTTTATCCGCACAGGTGGTGAACAGCGGATAAGTAATTTTATATTGTGGCAGACAGCCTATTCTGAACTCTATTTTAGCAAGCAACTTTGGCCTGATTTTGGCGCAGATGAATTTAACCTTGCATTAAAAGAATTTAGCCAGAGAGAGCGCAGGTTTGGCAAAACCTCTGAACAGATTGAAGCACAACAAAATAATTAGTAATTTTTCCTAATGCATCAACAATAATGCTTGCTCAGAGAATCCTTACGGCCATCTTGTTGATTCCACTTGTGGTTTGTGGTGTTCTTTATCTTTCCACTTTTTGGGTTGCGATTTTTTTTGCAGCGATTGTAATGCTCGGTGCTTTAGAGTGGGCAAGGCTATCTAGCATATCTACTCCTTTATGGAAGTCTATTTTTCTGCTGCTGATGGCCATATTGCTTGGCGTGGCTGCAATGATGACCTCCAATCTCACTTTTAATTATTGGTTGCTCGCTATAGCAACTATGGGGTGGTTGATCGGGGCAGTGTTGCTTGTTCGAGTTAAAGAGATACACAAAATAACATCTGATTCACACCCGCTTAGGGCTGCGGTTGGATTTTTAGTATTACTTCCTTGCTGGGTGGCACTTATCTTTCTTCATGGGCAGGGCGAAGATGGTCCAGCTCTAGTGCTTTTTGTATTGACCCTGATCTGGGTCTCTGACAGTGGTGCATACTTTGCAGGACGGCGCTGGGGGCGGACGAAATTGGCCCCTGTTATTAGTCCTGGTAAAACAAGAGAAGGGGTATGTGGCGCGTTAGTCGGGGCAGTTATTTGTGGTTTTGCACTGGATTGGATGAAACCTGATCTTGGCGGGCTACTAGCTACGATTCCACTCTGTATTATTACCTGCCTAATTTCAGTTGAAGGTGATCTGTTTGAGAGCCTTATTAAGCGCCAAGCAGATGTAAAAGACAGTGGCAATCTATTGCCCGGGCATGGTGGTGTGCTTGACCGTATTGATAGCGTAACAGCTGCTGCCCCAGTCTTTATGTTTGGCCTCATGTTGTTAGGTATAGGCCAATGAAAGGGATAACCGTACTGGGGTCAACGGGCTCAATTGGGGTAAGCACGCTTGATGTCATCGCCCGTCACCTTGGCCAGTATCGCGTGGTTGCGCTTACTGCAAATAGCAATGTAGAAGATCTGCTTCAGCAGTGTCTACAGTTTCAGCCGGACTATGCCGTAATGGCTGATGAGCAGAGTGCCCGTGATCTTGCGCGCCAACTACAGTCTGAAGCGCCTAAGATTCAGGTGTTGAGTGGTATCGATGGTCTTGAGGAGGTCTCTCGATTATCAGAGGTGGATTATGTAATGGCAGCCATTGTTGGCGCAGCAGGATTGCTGCCAGCGCTGTCGGCTGTACGTGCAGGGAAGCGCCTGCTATTGGCAAATAAAGAGGCGCTGGTTGTCTCAGGACAGCTGTTTATGGATGAAGCTGAGCAGTATGGTGCAGAAATTCTACCTATTGATAGTGAGCACAATGCCATCTTTCAGTGCATGCCTGCTGATTATGCCAAAGGACTCGTCGATGTAGGTGTTCGCCGTATCCTGCTTACAGCTTCTGGCGGGCCTTTTCGTAAAATGTCTGCTGAGGATCTTGTTCAGGTTACTCCAGAGCAGGCCTGCTCTCATCCCAATTGGAGCATGGGGCGAAAGATTTCGGTTGATTCAGCGACGATGATGAATAAAGGCCTGGAGGTTATTGAGGCCTGCTGGTTGTTTCATACCCGACCAGATAAGATCAAGGTTGTACTGCATCCACAGAGTGTTATTCACTCAATGGTGGAATATACCGATGGTTCGGTATTAGCACAGATGGGGAATCCAGATATGCGCACACCCATTGCGCATGCTTTGGCATGGCCAAAACGTATCGAATCTGGTGTAAGCAGCTTGGATCTGTTTGAGATTGCGCAACTCGATTTTGAAGCACCAGACTGCCAACGTTTTCCTTGCTTATCTCTGGCATATCAAGCCATTGAACAAGGCGGGACAGCACCAGCCATATTGAATGCGGCCAATGAGATTGCAGTAGCTGCTTTTCTTGATAGACGCATGGGTTTTACAGCTATCCCAAAGGTTATCGAGTCTACGCTCTCTGTCATTCCCACTATAGATGCTCAAAACCTTGATGAGCTATTGGCGGTTGATGCACAAGCTCGCGCTGTAGCGGAACAACAGATCAGCACGCTGGTCTGAAATTATAATTTAGCTTAGAGCACTATTAATGGGTTCCTTCCTCTTTTCTTCATTCGCTTTTATCGTAACTCTAGGCATTCTGATCACAGCCCATGAGTATGGGCATTTCTGGGTTGCGCGCAAGCTGGGTGTTAAGGTGCTCTGCTTCTCTATTGGGTTTGGTAAACCATTGTGGACTCGTATCAGTCCAGTTGATGGCACTGAATATAGGATTGCCGCCATACCACTCGGTGGTTATGTAAAAATGCTGGATGAGCGGGAAGCACCGGTTCCCGAAGAGCAGCTTCCCCAAGCCTTCAACCAGCAATCTCTTCCGGTACGTACTGCAATTGTGGCAGCAGGCCCCATCGCCAACTTTATCTTTGCAATCCTGGCATTCTGGCTGATTTCGATGATGGGTGAAACTGGATTAAAGCCCATAGTGGAGGAAGTTAGATCTGAAACTATAGCTTTTAATGCTGGGTTTCAGGTAGATGACAAGATTCTGGCTGTTGATCAGAAAGAGACACCAAGCTGGGAGAGTGCCGTTTTTGCCATACTGGCAACATCAATGGAAAAAGATGATGTGTCTGTGCATGTGCAGGATGTCAGAGGCATGGAGCGAGTGCGGTTATTGCAGTTAGCCAGTCTGGGGGATCTGTCGGAAATTGATGATCCTATGGATAAGGTAGGCTTGGTGCCGCGCCGCCCAATTATCCCTCCTATTATTGGTGAGCTAGTAACGGGTGGGGCTGCTGAGCAAGGCGGTTTGAAGGTTGGCGATCATATTGTCAGGATTGATGGCCTGTTATTGGATGACTGGCGTGAACTGGTTAAATATGTTCAGAAACGGCCCAATACAATAGTAGAATTTGAGGTTGAACGGGCAGGGGGGCCTTTAACGGTAAGCCTGAAAACAGGTGCCAAAAAAGAGGATCTTTCAGTTGGATATGTAGGGGCAGGTGTTCGTAACTACGATCATCTGTTGGAGCAGTACCAGGTTACTGTGCAGTTAGGTCCAATCGATGCATTGACTGCAGCCGTTGAAAAGACAGCAAACCTTTCTTGGCTGATTTTAAAGATGACTGGGCGGATGTTTTCGGGAGAGGCCTCAGTCAAGAACCTTGGTGGACCCGTAACTATTGCACAGTCAGCGGGTCAGACTGCAAGCTATGGCCTTGTCTCGTTTTTACGCTTTCTTGCTGGGCTTAGCATAAGTCTTGGCGTATTGAATCTCCTGCCTATTCCCATTCTTGATGGTGGCCATCTGCTCTTTTTTGCAATAGAAGCGCTCAAAGGTAGTCCGCTTTCAGAGAGATTGCAGGCAGAGGGGCAAAGAATCGGTATGATTATTTTACTGATGCTGATGGGGCTAGCTTTCTTTGTGGATTTTTCCAGGTTACTGGGATCGTGAGATAAGATAACTTATACTACGCATCCTGTGTGCGGCAGATGAAACTCCATAATTCAGGGTGTTTGCCAAGGCCTGTGTTGTCAGGTAACTAAAACGTGTGAAAATAAAAGGTTAGATAAGAAATGCTGCTTGCCCCCAGATATCTGGCAAAACTGATGCTGCTCTGTGTGCTGTTTGTGCCACTGTCAGTTGCTGCCGGCTCCTTTGTCATCCAGGATATCCGGGTTGAAGGTTTGCAGCGTATCTCTGCAGGTACAGTATTCAATTATATGCCTGTAACGGTTGGTCAACAGATTGATGACGAACAGACGGGTGATGTTATTCGCGCCCTGTATAAAACAGGCTTCTTTAAGGATGTTCGGCTGGAGCGGGAAGGCGGCATTCTGGTGATTACTGTTCGTGAGCGCCCTGCTGTTGCAGATATTTCATTTTCTGGTAACGAGCTGCTAGAAACAGAACAGCTGCTAGAGGCGCTTAAAGATATTGGCCTAGCCAAAGGCAGGGTCTTTAATCGCTCTATTTTGGATAAAATTGAGCAGGAGCTCCAGCGTCAATACTTCAGTCAGGGTAAATATGGTGTCAAGCTCACCTCTACAGTAACTCCTTTGGAGCGTAACCGGGTAGGTATTGCTATTGAGATCTCTGAAGGTCGTGCTGCAACCATTAAGAATATCAACATTGTTGGTAATACAGCATTTGATGAGGACGACCTGCTGGATGAGTTTACACTCAGTACAGGCGGATGGTTTTCTTTCTATACCAAAGATGATCAATACTCACGGCAAAAGCTATCTGGTGATCTAGAGACGTTACGCTCTTTCTATCTGAATCAAGGCTATATAAATTTTAAAATCGATTCAACTCAGGTCTCTATTACCCCAGATAAAAAGGATATCTACGTCACCATAAATATCACTGAAGGTGATGTTTATACTATTAGCGATATTCTGCTGGCTGGTGACCTGGTTGTCCCAAAAGAAGAGATGTTCAAGTTGATTCACCTAACGCGTGGCCACGTCTTTTCCCGTAAAAAAGTTGTTAGTAGCTCCGAGCGACTCAATGAACTGTTGGGTAATCACGGCTATGCTTTTGCCAATGTTAATAGCATCCCAGAGTTTGATGCAGAAAATAGACAAGTAGCCATTACCTACTTTGTTGATCCAGGTAAGCGGGTCTATGTCAGACGCATAAATTTGCGTGGCAACACCCGCACACGTGATCGTGTGCTGCGTCGAGAAATGCGCCAGATGGAGTCTGCATGGTTTTCAGCAGAAAAAGTATCCCGTTCACGAGATCGTTTGGAACGGCTCTCATTCTTTGAGAATGTTGCAGTGGAAACGCCTGCGGTACCGGGTTCAACTGATCAGGTCGATGTAAATATTACTGTTGAAGAGAAACCTGCTGGTAATATTATGGCAGGTGTGGGTTACTCACAATCCCAGGGCATGACATTCAATACAAGCATTGCACAAAATAACTTTCTTGGCACAGGTAAAAAGGTAACACTGGGTTTTAATAGCAGCAGTGCAAATACACTCTACCAGCTGGCTTATACCAACCCTTACTACACGATGGATGGTATTAGCCGGGGATTTAATCTTAAGTATCAACAAACAGAGTTTGATGAACTCGATAGTGCTGACTATTCAACCGATGTCCTGATTGCAGGTGTCAACTTTGGCATTCCAATAAGTGATTTTGACAGGTTGTTGTTTACATTTGATCTTGAGAGCACAGATTTTAATGTGGCCAGTGATGCATCAAAAGAGGTTACAGCATTTAAAACGGCACACGGCACAAGTCTACTGGATTATAAAGCTGGAGTAAGTTGGGTTTTTGATTCCAGAAATAGCATTATGTTTCCTACTCGGGGTGGGAGCCAGCGCATGGGGGCTGAGATAGCACTGCCGGGTAGTGATCTGGAATATTATAAAATCAGCTATAGGCTCCAGCGTTTTTTCCCATTAAGCAAAATATTTACTTTGGGTATGAAGGGTAATATTGGGTACGGTGACGGTTATGCAGGCACAGAAACCTTGCCCTTCTATGAGAACTTCTTTGCTGGCGGTTTTCGCTCAATGCGTGGTATTGCCGAAAATACTATGGGCCCTCGAGATTCACATGATGACCCCTTAGGCGGTAACTTTAATTTGACAGGTGGCGCTGAGATCCTGTTTAAAGCACCGTTCAAGCTGGCTGAAAAATCGCTTCGCCTGAGTGTTTTTGCTGACTTTGGTAATGTTTTTGATTTGGATGATGGATCTGAGGGCTTTGAGCCAGGTGATCTACGTTATTCAACAGGCGTTGCAGCCGTTTGGGCCTCACCTATGGGGCTGTTGACATTTAGCCTGGCTCAGCCTTTTAATACTGAATCAGGTGATGAAATTGAAACTTTCCAATTTAGTTTTGGATCGTCTTTCTGACCGTTCTGGAGATTAATTTTGAAGAAAACATACCCCTCAATTGCTCTGGCAGCACTGTTTTTACTAGTTTGTAGCAGTGTTGTTAGTGCGCAGGAATTAAAGATTGGTGTTGTAAATGCAATTAAAGTCTTTGAACAATCCCCTCAATATGAGGCGGCCAGAAAAAACTTAGAGGCTGAATTTAGTCGCAAAGAGAGCGATCTGGTCGCACAGCAGGCGCAAGTAAAAAAATTGGAAGAGAAGCTTTCCAGAGATGGTGCGGTGATGAGTGAATCTGAAGTAAAACGCTTGGAACGTGATATTGTCTCTCGCCATCGAAAGCTTAAGAATTCCCGTGAAGAGTATCGTGAGGATTTTAATCTTCGCCGCAATGAATTGCAGAGCTCAATAAGTCGTCAAGTTGCTGAAATAGTGCAACAGGTTGGTAAGGAAGAGGGGATTGATATCATTTTGAGTGATGGCGTTATATTTGCCAGCAAACGTGTCAATATCTCTGGCCAAATTCTGCAACGTTTGAAAGAGAAGTTTGAAGCTGCAAAGTAAAGCGTGCAAGTGACCCATCGACTAGAAGATCTAGCACGCCAAGTAGATGCTAAGCTAGTAGGTGATGCTAATTGTAGTATCAGTAGTTTGTCTGTGTTGCAGGATGCAGGACCTGGCAGTATTAGCTTTTTATCTAATCGCAAATACCGAAAATACCTCAAAACAACCAAGGCATCTGCAGTCATTTTAGGGCAGGAGTTTTTAGATGACTGCCCTACAAATGCTTTGGTGAGTGATAACCCTTATCTTATATTTGCAAAAATTGCACAGTTGATTACCCCTCCGCCAGCAATAAAAGCGGGGCAACATGTGTCAGCCATAGTGGCATCCTCAGCACAAATTGATATCAGTGCTAAAATTGGGCCTGGAGCAGTTATTGAAGATAATGTTGTTATTGGTGCCAGAGTTGATATTGGAGCTGGATGTGTGGTTGGTGAGAGTTGCCAAATAGGTGATGAAAGCCGCTTGGTAGCAAATGTTACCTTATGCCATGGAGTTATAATTGGTCACCGGGCTTTAATTCATCCAGGTGCTGTCATTGGTAGTGATGGATTTGGATTAGCCAATGATGATGGTGCATGGATTAAGGTTCCACAGTTAGGTTCAGTACGTATTGGTGATGATGTTGAAATTGGTGCCAATACAACAATTGACCGAGGTGCCATTAAAGATACGGTTATTGAAAATGGTGTGAAGCTGGATAATCAGATTCAGATTGCCCATAACGTTGAGATCGGCGCGCATACCGCAATAGCAGCCTGTGTTGGAATAGCGGGTTCAACAAAAATTGGCAAGCAGTGTACCTTGGCTGGCGGGGTAGGCGTTGTTGGCCACCTTGAAATTGCCGACAATGTTCACTTTTCGGCACAAACGCTGGTTACTCGTTCATTTACTGAACCGGGTTATTTTAGCGGTAATCTGCCGGCAGTCCCAAACAATGTCTGGCGAAAAACAATTGCCAGAATCAGGCAGTTGGAAGAGACAACACAACGTATCAGATATCTTGAACAGCAATGCCAGCAATCAGATGGTGATAAACCTGATCAAGATACTTGAGTGTTATATGAACAAATTAGACCGAAAAGGGTTAACTAAATGTTAATGAGGGGAGATGAGTTGAAAGGTATGGATATTCATAAGGTGTTGAGTATATTACCGCACCGTTATCCGTTCTTGATGATTGACCGGGTTTTAGAATTTGAACATGATAAACGGTTATTGGCTTTAAAAAATGTCTCTTTTAATGAGCCGTTTTTTAATGGGCATTTTCCTGTTCGTCCTGTAATGCCAGGTGTGATGATCGTTGAAGCGCTTGCACAAGCGACTGGGATATTAGCTATGGAATCTCATCCAGATCTAGTGGGTGACAATGCTCTCTATTATTTTGTTGGCATTGATAAGGCTCGCTTTAAGCGGCCTGTAGAGCCTGGTGATCAGTTGCATCTTGAGGTTGAATTGAAAGGTACCAAGCGCGGTCTCTGGATGTTTTCTGGAGAGGCTACGGTTGATGGCAAGATTGCAGCGACAGCTGATATCATGTGTACCGCCAGAGAATTTTAGATTTTTTATTGAGTTTATAATTTAGCATTGAACCATTCACAGATTGATCCTCGCGCCGCCATTGATCCTGCGGCTGAATTAGATGAAGGTGTCAGCGTTGGCCCGTTTACCGTCATTGGTCCTGATGTGCAAATTGGGCGTGGCACCACAATTGGGCCGCATGCAGTTATTCATGGCCCAACAACGATTGGTGTTGATAATAGAGTTTTTCAATTTGCTTCGGTTGGTGAAGACCCTCAGGATAAAAAATATGCAGGGGAAGCAACACGATTAGAGATTGGTGATCGCAACCAAATTCGTGAGTTTACAACTATCCATCGTGGTACTGCCCAGGATGCCGCCGTAACACGAATTGGAAATGACAATCTGCTGATGGCTTATACCCACGTAGCGCATGATTGCCAGTTGGGTAATAACATTATCCTTGCCAATGCCGCCTCTCTTGGAGGACACGTTGTAGTTGGCGATTATGCGATTTTGGGTGGGTTTACCATTGCACACCAGTTTTGCCATATCGGTGCTCATAGTTTCAGCTCAATGGGAAGTGTGGTTAAAGGTGATGTGCCTCCTTATGTCACCATTGGTGGACACCCAGCAAAACCTCACGGCATAAATTCTGAAGGTCTGCGTCGTCGTGATTTCAATGAAGAGACCATTCAATTGATTAAGCGTGCTTATAAACTGTTATATAAATCACAGCTTAAGCTGGATGAGGCCGTTCTTGAGATTAAAATGCTGGCTAAAGATAAAGAGTGTACTGAGCTAAGTTTAATCTCTGATTTTGTAGGTAAAAGTACGCGCGGTATCATTCGCTGATGTTGCGGATTGGTATTGTTGCCAATGAGATCTCAGGTGACCTATTGGGTGCTGGTCTCATGCGGGCCTTGCAAGAACTGAAAGGTGACGTGGTCTTTGAAGGCGTAGGTGGCCCACGCATGTTAGAACAAGGCTGTACCAGTCTTTTTCCTATGGAGCGCCTCTCTGTGATGGGGCTGGTAGAGGTACTGAAACATCTGCCTGAGTTGCTCTCTATTCGCCGCCAACTGGTCGACCATTTCCTGGCGGATCCACCAGATCTTTTCATCGGTATCGATGCCCCCGATTTCAATCTAGGCTTGGAAACACAGCTAAAAAAAGCAGGCATTCCTACTGTACATTATGTCAGTCCAACAGTTTGGGCCTGGCGGCCAGGCAGGGTGCATAAGATTAAAGATGCAGTAAACCTATTGCTTAGTCTTTTCCCATTTGAGACAGAGTTTCTAAAGCAGCATCAGGTGCCTGTCAGTTATGTCGGTCACTCACTGGCTGATGAGATACCGCTGGAGAATAATAAAGCTGAGGCACGAAGTCAGCTTGGGCTGGATCAGAAAAAACCTGTTATAGCTATCCTTCCCGGTAGCCGTATGAGTGAGATTCAAGGGTTGGCGGAGAGTTTTTTAGGTGCTGCCAGTTGGTGCCAGGAGCGGCAGCCAGAACTGCATTTTGTGACCCCACTTGTGAGTCCAACTATACGAAAAACCTTCGAGCAGCAGGTGCAGCTATTAGCTCCTGATCTGCCGATCCTGTTGCTAGATGGTCAGGCGCGCAATGCCATTATTGCTGCTGATGCAGTGCTAACGGCGTCAGGCACAGCCACGCTGGAAACATTACTGCTAACCCGTCCAATGGTGGTGGGGTACCGTATGCAATGGCTTACCTTCTGGATTATCAAATATCTGAATCTGGTCAAGGTGCCTTATATTGCAATGGCCAACTTATTGGATGGAAAAGGGTTGGCGCCGGAGTACATTCAAAATGAGTGCACGCCAGAAAACCTGGGCAAAGCACTGCTTGGCTTTCTGGAATCACCTGATCAGGTGGCAGAGATTCAACAAACCTACCGTCAAACCCATCGTGATATGCGCCAGAACTCCAGTTATAAAGCAGCTGAGGCGGTGCTGGCATTGATTTCTGAAAATAAAGCAAAGATTTGAGCTGCATAATAAACATGAAAGAAGCTTTTGATAATAGATTTATTGCTGGCGTTGATGAGGTTGGACGAGGCCCATTGATCGGTGCAGTGGTTGCAGCTGCGGTAATACTGGATCCTGAACGGCCTATTGATGGGCTTGCTGATTCAAAGCGACTAACTGAAAAACGCCGGAATTTTCTGGAAGCAGAGATACAGGAAAAAGCATTGGCTTGGGCGCTAGGACGTGCAGAGGTCGAGGAGATTGATCAAATTAATATTTTGCAGGCCAGCTTGCTTGCCATGCGCCGGGCAGTTGAAGCGTTACCGATTGCCGCCACGCATGCGTTAATTGATGGCAACCGCTGCCCTGAACTTCCTTGTAGCGCAGAAGCTATTGTTGGTGGTGACGGTACTGTGCCTGTAATCAGTGCTGCTTCAATTATTGCGAAAGTAGCGCGAGACAGGGAGATGATTGAGTTGGATAGAGCGTTTCCAGGATATGGGCTGGCTCAACATAAAGGGTATCCAACCAAAGCCCACCTTGAGGCATTACAGAAGCTGGGTGTAACCCCTATTCATCGCCGCTCTTTTGGGCCAGTACGCCGACTGATTGAAGCTGGTTGATTTATCATTGGCGTGTGCGCAGTTATAAGATTTAACTGTTCTGTTTATACAATTAGCTACAATAACGCCAGAATAGATAAAACCTCTAATCTTTACTGATTATGCAACCTACATTTGTTCATCTTCGTCTCCACTCAGAGTACTCACTTGTTGATGGGGTAGTACGCATTAAACCGCTGGTTAAGGCAGCGGCAGATGCAGGCATGCCTGCTGTGGCGATTACTGATCAATGCAACCTCTTTGCAATGGTGAAGTTCTATCGGGCTGCGCTTGCTGAGGGCGTAAAACCCATTGTGGGCGTGGATCTCTGGTTGCGCAATGAGGATGATGCCAACAATCCCTTTCGCCTGGTATTGCTGGTGCAGAATACAGAAGGCTATCGAAACCTTACTCGATTGGTCTCTCGCAGTTATCTTGAAGGGCAACACCTTGGGCGACCAATGTTGGATCGCAGCTGGTTGGATGGTGCCTGCGATGGCTTGATTGCACTTTCGGGTGGACGAGGGGGGGATGTCGGCCTGGCACTGCTGAATGGTGACAAAAGTCAGGCTGAATCACTGCTGGATGGTTGGCTGGCACTATTTGGAAACCGCTACTACCTGGAGCTTAATCGCACCGGGCGTGAGCGTGAGGAAGAGTGTCTGCATGCCAGTGTTGAGCTTGCATTGACACGAGGCGTGCCGGTGGTGGCAACGAATGATGTCCATTTTCTTCAGACAGATGAGTTTGAGGCCCATGAGGTGCGAGCCTGTATTCATGAAGGCCGTACCCTGGATGACCCCCGCAGACCTAAGAATTTTAGTGATCAGCAATATCTGCGCAGCCCGCAAGAGATGCAGGAGCTTTTTGCTGATATCCCTGAGGCACTGGAGAATAGTCTTGAGATTGCCAAGCGCTGCAATCTTGAGTTAACCCTGGGAGAGAACTACCTGCCGGATTTCCCTGTGCCAGAGGGGATGACCATTGGCGATTTTCTGGCAGCTGAGTCGCGTAAAGGACTGAATCAGCGATTAGAGACCATTCTCGATAGCTCGGCATCAGACTATGCCTTACAGCGTAAGATCTATGATGACCGCCTCCAGATAGAACTGGATGTGATCATCTCCATGGGGTTCCCTGGCTACTTCCTGATTGTGGCTGATTTTATCCAATGGGCTAAAGATAATGATATACCGGTTGGCCCTGGTCGTGGTTCAGGTGCTGGCTCCTTGGTGGCTTATGTTCTTAAAATCACCGATCTTGACCCCATTGAGCATGAACTGCTGTTTGAGCGTTTCCTCAATCCTGAACGTATCTCCATGCCTGATTTTGATGTGGATTTCTGCATGGATGGCCGTGATCGAGTAATCGACTACGTAGCTCGGCGTTATGGGCGGGATGCAGTTTCTCAGATTATCACTTACGGCAGCATGGCCGCTAAGGCTGTAGTACGGGATGTAGGGCGGGTATTGGGCCACCCTTACGGTTTTGTTGATCGCATCGCCAAGATGATCCCCTTCGAGATTGGCATGACGCTGACTAAAGCTCTGGAGGAGAGCGATGATCTGAAGCAAGCCTATGCAGATGAGGAGGAGGTTCAACTGCTCATCGATATGGGGCTGTCCCTGGAAGGACTTTCTCGTAATGCCGGTAAACATGCCGGTGGGGTAGTTATTTCGCCCACGGTGCTGACTGATTTCTCACCACTCTATTGTGAAGCGGGTGGCGAGAATCTGGTTACCCAATTCGATAAGGATGATGTGGAGGCGGTAGGCCTGGTCAAGTTTGACTTTCTTGGCCTGCGTACTTTGACTATCGTTGATTGGGCGTTGAAAACAGTTAACCGTGAGCGGCAGGAGCAAGGCGAGCCTCCCATCAATATTGCTGCTATTCCCATGGATGATGAGGCCTCTTTCCAGCTACTGAAATCCTGTGGCACAACCGCAGTGTTCCAGCTTGAATCTCGTGGCATGAAGGATCTTATCAAGAAGCTCCAGCCAGACTGTTTTGATGACATCACTGCCCTGGTGGCACTGTTTCGTCCCGGGCCGCTGGGTTCCGGCATGGTAGATGACTTCATTAAGCGCAAGCATGGTGTTGCTAAGGTAGATTACCCTCACCCTGATTTAGAGCCCATCCTTAAGCCTACCTATGGCGTTATCCTCTACCAGGAACAGGTGATGATGATCCCACAGGTGCTGGCAGGCTATACGCTGGGTGGCGCTGATATCCTGCGTCGAGCCATGGGCAAGAAAAAACCAGAGGAGATGGCCAAGCAGCGTGCGGTGTTCACCAAGGGCGCGCTGGAGCGGGGGGTTGATGAGGAGGTGGCCACCCATATTTTCGATCTGATGGAATACTTTTCCGGCTACGGTTTTAACAAATCCCACTCAGCAGCCTATGCCTTGGTCTCCTATCAGACTCTCTGGCTTAAGGCTCATTACCCTGCAGCTTTCATGGCAGCGGTACTCTCCGCAGATATGGATCATACCGACAAGGTAGTGACCATGATTGAAGAGTGTCGGGAGATGAAGCTCAAGGTAGAGCCACCCCACGTTAACTGCTCTGAGTACATGTTCACCATCAGTGGTGATGACACGGTGATCTATGGCCTGGGTGCGATTAAAGGAGTGGGGCAGACGGCAATAGAGGGAATTATTGAAGCACGCAAACAAGATGGAAATTTTGCCGATCTGTTTGATTTTTGCAGCCGCATTGATTTGCGTAAGGCCAACCGCCGGGTATTGGAATCTCTGATACGTGCCGGTGCTTTGGACAAGCTGGGGTCAAATCGGGCTACCTTGATGGTGCACCTCCCCACTGCGCTAAAGATGGCAGAACAGCAGGTGGCTGACCGGGCAGCAGGCCAGAATGACCTGTTTGGCATGGGAGCAGATACACAACAGTTAACACAGACAAAGCAGCTTCCTTTGGAGGAGAGTGAAGAATGGAGCGAAAAAGAGCGTCTTCAGGGTGAGAAAGAGACGCTGGGACTCTATCTAACGGGGCACCCAATTGGGCGTTATGAGGCTGAGTTATCTTCAATTGTTACTGCTCGCATTGGTAGCCTCTCAGGCATAGCAGAGACTGGAAATGGCGGTGGCCGCCGAAAAGGTGCCCCCCGGGTAACTGTTGCAGGTTTGGTTCTTAGTGTTCGCCAGATTCAGACCCAACGAGGGCGCATGGCATCGCTGGTGCTGGATGACCGTAGTGGCCGGATCGAGGTAACGCTCTTTTCTGATGTGTTTGAAGAGAACCGCGAGCTGCTGGCAGTTGATAAGATATTGGTTGTTGCGGGTGGGCTTAGTTTTGATGATTTTCGTGGTGGGCTGAATATCCGTGTTGATCAGGTCTTTGATTTTGAGCAGGTGCGTGAGACCCGTGCCCGACACTTGTTACTAACATGTGACCATCACCTGCTGGATGAAAAGAGGCTATCACCAGATGATTTTAACTTGAAGTTAAAGCAGATCTTGGAAGCCTATCGTGGTGGCAGTTGTCCAGTGCGTATGACCTATCAACGACAAGATGCCAAAGGTGACATTAATCTTGGACCAGAATGGCATATTCATCCGACAGATGAACTGTTGTTTGGACTGGAAAGAGTGCTGGGTCAAGCAAATGTCGAAGTAGTCTATGGGGCGCGCCGTCAAGGAGAGTAGCACCCAACAAGGATGGTTGAAAAAAGTAATTAAATCGCGCAACTAGTAGTCAACTCCGCTGAACTGAGCTACAAATAGACAAAACTGTTAAATATCCTGTAATCCCCCTGTTACAAGCCTTATGAATCCGGTATATTTCCGCGCATGAATCTGAATTTCCTAGAATTTGAACAACCCATTGCTGAGCTCAAAGCGAAGATCGAAGAGCTACGCATGGTGGGTGACGACAATGAAATCAATCTTCAGGATGAGATTGACCGCCTAAAAACAAAGATGCGTGGACTCACCGAGTCTATCTACTCATCGCTTACCCCCTGGCAGATAGCCCAGATTGCACGCCATCCTCAGCGCCCCTACATGTTCGATTATATAGAACGCATGTTTGAAGGCTTTGAAGAGCTGCATGGTGATCGCGCCTATGCTGATGATCATGCCATTGTGGGTGGAGTTGCCAGATTCGAAGGTCGGCCAGTGATGGTCATTGGTCATCAAAAGGGAAGGGATACCAAAGAGAATATCTTCCGTAATTTTGGCATGCCTCGCCCAGAGGGCTACCGTAAAGCGCTACGTCTGATGAAAACGGCTGCACGGTTCCAGATGCCAATCATGACCTTCATCGATACGCCGGGTGCATACCCTGGTGTTGGTGCTGAAGAGCGCGGTCAAAGTGAGGCAATTGCCCGCAATCTACTGGTTATGGCCGGACTCAGGGTGCCTATTATCTGCACTGTGATGGGTGAAGGTGGTTCAGGTGGTGCACTGGCAATCGGCGTTGGTGATTGCGTTCTGATGCTGCAATACAGCACCTATTCGGTTATCTCCCCAGAAGGGTGCGCGACTATTCTGTGGAAGAGTGCAGAAAAGGCATCTTTGGCTGCTGAGGCAATGGGTGTTACTTCAGATCGACTAAAAGAGCTGGGGCTCATTGATGAGATCGTGCCTGAACCGCTTGGTGGTGCTCATCGTGATATAAACACCATGGCAGGCAACCTGAAGCAAGTGCTAGCCGAACATTTAGCTCAATTGGATGGCATGAGTGTTGATGAGCTAATGGAGCAACGCTACAGCCGACTTATGAGTTATGGGCAATTTACCACTCAGTAGTAGCTACCTATTGGTTGGCACTCTTCTACGGTAACGATAACCTCTCATGGCCTTTACTCCGGCCCATCTCTTTCAAATCCTCAATGAACTGCCGTCTCCCCGGCGCTATTTGATTGCCCTTAGCGGTGGCTGTGATTCTATCGTGCTATTGCATGCCATGGCTGCAATACGGAATGAACATGCGATAGAGTTGGTTGCAGTGCATGTTAATCATGGGCTACAGGCTGATGCTGCCGGCTGGGCAAAGCATTGTACGCAAGTTTGTAAACAACTTGATATTGCTTTAATTCAAGTAGCGTTAAATCTTCAAGTCAATAAAGGTGATAGCCTTGAAGCAGTAGCTCGTGAGGCACGTTACCGTGCCATGAAAGAGCATGTTGCAACCGGGGATATGCTGCTTACTGCACAGCATCAAGATGACCAGGCTGAAACTGTCCTATTGCAACTATTGAGAGGAAGTGGCCCTAGTGGTCTCTCAGCCATGCCACAGATAACCTCTTTTGGCATGGGCTTGCATGCTCGGCCTTTATTGATTTTCACCCAAAAGCAACTTAACGAATATGCTATTGAGCAGGGTCTAGCTTGGGTTGAAGATAGTAGTAATCAAGACACACGTTTTGATCGAAATTTCCTTAGACAAAAAGTTATGCCATTGCTAGCCCAGCGCTGGCCAGCCATGTCCCGTACCTTATCTCGAAGTGCTCAACATTGTGCTGAATCACAACAATTGGTTGATGAGATGGCTATTGATGCCCTCAAAAAGATAGAGCAGCCAGAAGGCACGCTTTCGGTTCAGGGGCTGGTTGCATTGCCAGCACCACAGCGTCGGGCTGTTCTCAGAGCCTGGATTCAAAAAAAGGGATTTCAGCTGCCAGATACGCAGCATTTGGATCGTATCCAAACAGAAATGTTGTTTGCTGCATCTGACCGCAATCCATTAATTGCCTGGGCTGGTAGTGAATTACGACGCTATCGTGACCAGCTATTCATCATGTCCCCACTTGCTCCACATAATTCCAAGCTTGTATTGAATTGGGATGGGCAAACACCCTTGCAACTACCCGCTGAACTGGGAATCATCACCACAGAACAGGCGGAAAAAGGTATTAACCCGGAAAAATGGCAGAGTAGCCAAATAGAGATTCGTTTTCGCCAAGGAGGTGAACGCTGTCATCTGGTCGGGCGAAGTCATAGTCATAGTCTAAAAAAACTATTACAAGACAAAGGCTTGCCACCATGGCAAAGGGATCGAATTCCTCTTGTCTATATCGATAATCAACTGGCAGCCATTGCCGATTTTTGGGTATGCGAGCCTTTTTTAACTCCAGATAATCAACCTGGAATAACCTTCCATATATTGAATAATCTCAAATAAACTTCTATAGTTCTGAAAAACAGAACATAAAGGGGTCTATTTTGGATGGCTTTTTCGGTGGGTTAATTACCTCTAAAACACGTATTCGGATATTGATGCGTCTTTTCCTTAACCCAAACCAGCATGCCTACCTGCGTGAAATGGCTGGTGAATTCAATATTTCTCCCAGCCAAGTGCGTGATGAGCTTCAGCATCTAAACGATGCGGGATTGCTTGAGCGTGAGAAATCCGGTCGTCAAATCAACTACCGGGCAAATCAAAAGCACCCACTTTTTCCTGAACTGCACTCCATGGTTCAAAAAGCACTGGGTATGGATCGAATACTTGATAGCATCATAGAGCGGCTTGGCAATCTAGAGCAGGCATGGTTGCTTGGTGATTATGCAGAAGGAAAAGATACCGGATTGATTGATCTCTTGCTTGTAGGGGCCATCAATCAGGAAAATCTTGAGGATTTAGTTAGCAAGACAGAGCGTTATATTGGGCGAAAAATTAGAACCTTGGTGCTAATGGCTGATGAGTTTGATCGTTTGAATCCCGTTTTCTCAGAGCGTTCTATGTTACTACTGTGGGATAGATCAAAAAGCACCATGCAGCCAATGAGTACGCCTGATAAATAATTTTGCTATGTGGAAGATGGCACTCATTAATCATCCAGGTTTTCGCAAATATTTTGCTAATACTTCCTGGCTGTTGGTTGAACGTATCCTGCGGATGGGCATCAACCTTTTGGTGGGTATCTATGTGGCGCGCTACCTTGAACCAGAACGATTTGGTCAACTCAGTTATGCATTGAGTTTTGTAGGCTTTTTTTCAGCCATTGCATTGATGGGGCTGGAGCATACGTTGATACGTGAGCTTGTCAAAGGAGAGACGAACTCCCAAGCATTGTTAGGCACTTCATTTGGATTAAAACTGATTGGGGCATTGATTGCAATATTGCTTACCGTTGTTTCAACCTCTTTCACAAGTAACTCAGAAGAAGAAAATCTTATAGTTTTCATTATTGCTGCGGGGCTCATTTTTCAATCAGTAACAGTCATTGATTATTATTATCAGTCGAGAGTGCAATCAAAATACGTTGTGTATGCCCAGGTTGCTCAATTGGTTATTTCATCTGTTGTAAAGTTGCTTCTTGTGTGGAGTGGGGCACCACTTATATGGTTTGCAGTAGTGATAGCAGTAGACAGCTTGGTATTTGCAGTCGGGTTGATCCTGGTTTATCTGTACGCTGGATACAATCCAAGGAATTGGCGGTATAGCCATAGAATGGCAAAGGTATTAATGAAAGATTCATGGCCGCTTATGCTTTCCGCAGTTGCGATCTCCATCTATATGAAGGTTGATCAGGTTATGATCAAGGAGATGATAGGGGTAGAAGCGGTGGGTTATTATGCAGCTGCTGTTCGTATCTCTGAGGCATGGTATTTTATTCCGTTGGCAATTACAGCTTCTCTTTTTCCTGCAATTATCAATGCTAAAGAGAAATCTGATCAACAGTATCATCATCAATTGCAAAAGCTTTTTGATTTAATGATTTGGCTGGCTGTAGCAGTAGCATTGCCAATGACATTTATGAGCGATTGGGTTATTACACTACTGTTTGGGCAGGCATTTGCTCAAGCAGGTGATGTGCTATCAATACATATATGGGCTGGAGTATTTGTTTTTGCTAGTTGTGCAATAGGCCGATCTTTTGTTGTAGAAAATAATCAAAAGATTAATTTGTATAGAAATATACTGGGTCTGATTGCAAATATCGGATTAAATTTTCTGTTGATACCTCTCCTTGGTATAAAAGGAGCTGCCTTGTCCACCCTGATTTCATATTCAGTATCAGCTTATTTTTCGCTGCCTTTGTTTGCGGCAGGTAGAAAGCAGTTTATGTTAGTGACGCGATCACTATTTCCATTAAGAGTGCTAGTAGCAAAAAGAGATGATAAATGATTATCCTGCTGCTAATGGGCATCTTAATAGTAATGCCGATGTTTTATTAAGTGGAATAAAGAACCCTATGAAAATCACATTTATTACAACGGTACGGCATAATATTGGAGACGATTTTGTCAGGGAGGGTTTGAAATACATTCTATCAAGTGCATTGGGCAAAACAAAAGTGCAGTTCGCTGATATTCATAAGCATTCGCCCATCACATCGCGTCATGGATTTGAATGGTTGCGTGACAACAGAGTTGGCCGGTTGGTCGATTATATGCTCCCACTATCATTGACGGCTGACCGGGTTCTGGATGCTGATCTCATTGTACAAAGTGGTGCCCCCGTATTCTGGCATCATGATCAGGATAAATTTGACGTGCATTGTGCAGATAATGAGTGGTGTGATCCACTGATAAAAAGAAGATTTAATCTAGTAAAAGATAAAGGTGTAAAGTTTTTTAATCTGGCCGCTGGTGCATGTCAACAATACCATTCTGATGGAAGTGAGTTTCATAGTTGTAAAAAATGTTCATCGTATATTAATTGGATTTTTCAAGTTGCAGATGTCACAACACTTCGCGACAACCTGTCCCGTAATATACTTGATGGTTATGGCCTAGAGGCACCAGTTATCCCCTGTTCTTCGTTGTTTGCGCCAGAGTCATTAGGCGTGACTCAAAAGGAAGGTGAATATGTGGTGTTAAACTATATGCAAGGGGGTGGGCACTATGCATTTCAACAAGGTATAGATGCAGAGCAACACCAAGATGCATTCAAAGCGCTTTATGCTGATCTGATTAAGCGGGAGAAGGTGGTTTTAGTTTGCCATGATAAGAAAGAAGAAAAGTGGGCGCGTTCTATAGCCCCGGATGCCAGAATATTTTCAGCTGGAAATGATTATAAGAAATATGTTGAGTTCTATTCACGTGCAAAATACGGAATAGTCAATCGGGTTCATGCGGCATTTATTATGGCGGCCTTAGGTAAACCATCGCTGGTTATTGGTAATGACTCAAGAGCAAGAATGGTTGATCAGGTTGGATTAGAGAGTCTTTTTATTAATGAAGCAACTCCAGATCTTCTCATTGATGGGGCGGTTAGGTTATCCAAAATGTCTTGTGATTATACTGACATAATTGATCACATTAAAAATGATGCGCTTAATTGCTATATGAAAACCATTTCATTAGGAATCAGTTCAGCGCATGTTTGAAAAAGTACAGCTGTGGGTGGGGCATCTTTTGCTATTACTCGTTATGCTTATCGTTGATCTGCCTGTTTTGATTTTTGTCTCTCGGCAGCCCTCGCAAGATAAAAGCATATGTGTTTTGCGTCTTGATAATATTGGTGACTTTATACTCTGGTTAGATGCGGCAAGAGGATTGCGCGAATTCTATCATGATAGGGTGCTTGTGCTTCTTGTTGACAATGCATTAGCTGAATTTGCAGCAGATACCAGTCTATGGGATGAAATATGGCCAATAGACCGACGGAAGATGAAGCTAAACCCTTTCTACCGTTATAAGATATTACGCAGGGCAAGAAAAAGAGGGTTTGATACAGTAATTCACCCCACCTTTTCACGCCATTTAATGTTTGGTGATGCATTGGTTTTAGCCACGGGAGCGATTAAAAGGATCGGCTCAACTGGTGATCTGAGTAATATTTACGCATGGCATAAAAAGATAAGTGACCAGTGGTACACTCAGCTCATACCGGCTAAGCAGGAGCCTTTGATGGAATTGGTGCGGAATGCCGAATTTTTACGAGGAATAGGGCATACCTCATTTCGTGCAAAGTGCCCGCAGTTGTCTCGCTTGCAACAGAAAACCAAGCAGTTTTTGCCTACAACCCCATATTATGTTCTCTTTCCTGGGGCAAGTTTAGCACTTAAGAAATGGCCATCATCTTCATTTGCACAGATTGCAGATTGGCTGTTTGAATATAGTAAATTTGAAGGTGTGATCTGTGGTGCAAGTGCAGAACAGGTTGATGCAAAAAAAATACAAGGTAGCTCTAAATCGGTATTGCGTGATTTAACCGGCAGTACAAGCTTGAGTGAATTATCTGATGTTATTTCTGGAGCTGCATTGTTGATTAGCAATGATACTAGCGCAGTACATATGGCAACGGCTGTCGGTGTCCCCGCCGTTTGCATTCTTGGTGGTGGGCACTATGGACGCTTTCTTCCTTATCAAACAGAGCTACCATGCAGTACGCAATTACCTATAACTGTGGTTCATTCTATGGACTGTTTTGGGTGTAACTGGCAATGTCAGTATAATCTTGAAAATGACGAGCCGGCACCTTGCGTTGCAAGGGTTACCGTCGAGTCAGTCGTGAAAGTGGTACGACCGGTTATTGATGCAATAGTTGACAACAGAGATACTAATTTATGATCAGGACATTAGCATTGAGATACTATGGTTGTTGTGGCCAGATAAATCATCGGGATGACTTTTTCATTGCTATCATTATGTCAACCCAAAAGTAACCCCTAATGGTTTCCCACTCTTTCATCCCAAATAATCCTGAGCACAAAGCAGAGGGGAATCATCGATCTCAAGAGATAGATAATCGGCATGGTGACATGAAGGTGCGTATAAGTGTGGTCACCGTAGCTTTTAATAGTAGTGACTTTCTTGAGCAGACAATACAGAGTGTCCTTAATCAAACCTATAATAATATTGAATATATTATTATTGATGGTGCTTCAACTGATGGTTCAGTTGAGATTATCAATAGATATGATGACGCAATAGATTACTGGGTATCAGAGTCTGATAAAGGTATTGCACATGCAATGAATAAAGGAATAAAGGCATCAAGTGGTGACTATATTTTATTTTTGCATGCGGATGATTATTTTTTAAATGAGCAGGTTGTGCAAACTGCTGTTTCTTATATGAATAGTAAGCCTGATATTGCTGCATTTAATATTGTTTTTCAAAAACAAGATATAGAATTTGAATGCAAATCCAGAGGGTTTAATTATTGGCTAAATTTTAAAACTGGTCTTTACCATCAAGGTGTATTCTGCTCCAGAGCAGTTTTTAAGAAGCTTGGTGGATTCGATGAAAGTTATAAGATTGCAATGGATTATGAATTTTGGTTACGTGCATACCGGCAAGGTATAACTCCAAAAATATTAAATTACTCTATCACTTATATGCGTGATACAGGTATTAGCTCGAAGAGTGACTGGCCCACTATGAAGAAGCGTTTTTTAGAGGAACAACGTGCACATTATCAGCATGCACCTAACTATATTATGCGTCTAATATATAAAATATATTGGACTCTTTATATTCCATACCGCTATTTCACCCAGAAAACATCAATTACTCCATCAGATTAATCACCTGCCATGCTAACTAACTCCTTTAAAATTCCATCTAATTGGCCTCTGGCTTTACCAGAGACAAATCAGCAACAATATCCAGAAATAATTACATGATTATTCGATTCCGACAAAAAATTGAAAATGGGTTTGGCCGTTTTGCGCACCTGATCTATCGCAATCATTGGAAGGTGCTGTTTCTTGTATTGATCCTGGTTGCAGGATTTGCCTCGCAATTGCCAAAGTTAACAATGGACACTTCAACTGAAGGTTTTCTTCATCCTGATGATCCGGCAATGATTGCTTATGATAGCTTTCGTAATCAGTTTGGACGGGATGGGGTATTGGTGGTTGCAGTGACTGCCCCAGATGTATTTGATCTTAGCTTTCTAACTAAACTCAAACAGTTGCACGAAGAGCTACGCACCAACGTGCCTTATCTGGATGATATCACCAGCCTGATCAATGCTCGCAATACCCGGGGTGAAGAATCAACGTTGGTTGTAGAGGATCTACTGGAACATTGGCCGGAAGATGCCCATGCATTAGCTGCAGTAAAGCAACGGGCGATGAACAACCCATTCTACCAGAACCTGCTGTTGTCAGAGGATGGTACAACAACAGTCATTGTCATCAAAACTGATGTCTATAGCAGCATAGGTATAGATAAAGAGGAGGTAATGGACGGATTTGATGATGAGGCATTTGAGAGTGATGCAACAGAAGGTCAGCGCAAGTTTATTACGGACGAAGAAAATAATGAATTAGTGATTGCTACGCATCAAATTGCAGAGCGCTTCAATGGCTTAGATTTTAAAGTTCGCATTGGTGGTGGGCCTGAAGTGATGTATATGCTGAAACAGACCATGCAAACCAATATGAAACGCTTTATTCGGCTTGCTTTGGCAACAATAGCTATTGCGCTGTTTATTATGTTTCAACGCATCTCAGGAGTGATATTACCGCTATTGGTAGTTATTCTGTCACTGTTATCTACATTAAGCGTCATGGCCATGGCAGGCATCGCATTTAAGTTACCTACTCAGATTTTGCCTTCCTTTTTAATGGCTGTTGGTGTTGGTGCATCAGTGCATGTGCTAGCTATTTTCTTCAGTCACCTGCAGAAGGGTAGCAGCAAAGAGGAGAGCATTGCCTATGCTATGAGTCACTCTGGGTTGGCTATTGTAATGACCAGTTTAACCACTGCTGCCGGGTTGGCCTCTTTTGCAGGTGCGGAAGTTGCACCAATATCTGATCTTGGAATATTGGCAAGCAGTGGTGTTCTATTATCACTGCTCTTTACCATTGTACTGCTGCCTGCATTGTTGTCTGTTATTCCGTTGAAGGCTAAAAGTGGTGATAACGCTGAGAAGAGACACCTCAGAATGGACAAGATTGTGATAGGCATTGCCAACTTTTCCACCTCCCGTCATAAACTGATACTTGCAGTTAGTGGCATCATTGTTGTGATTGGTCTTTTAGGTGTAGCTCAAGTCAGATTTTCTCATGAACCCTATAAATGGATGCCTGAATCCATGTCAGTTAGGCAGGCTGGAGATTTTCTCGACCAGAAAATGGGCGGTGCCAGCATGGTGGAGGTAGTGGTTGATACAGGCAAAGAAAATGGCCTATATGAACCGCATATTATCAAAGGGCTAGAGCATCTTAAATATGAGATCGAACAGATCAATGATGGGCCACTCACTATTGGTAAGACACTCTCTGTAGCAGACATCATCAAAGAGACCAATCGTGCCCTCAATGAAAATCAGGATGCATTTTATACGGTCCCAGAAAATCGTGATCTTATTGCGCAGGAGTTCCTGCTGTTTGAGAACAGTGGCTCAGATGATCTGGAAGATTTTGTAGACAGTCAGTTTAGTAAGGCGCGCTTTACCATAAAGATGCCATGGACTGATTCAATTTATTTGGACAAATTATCAGTCGATCTAAAGAAGCGTTTCCATCAGCAGTTAGGCAATGATGTTGAGATCACCGTTACAGGCATAAATGCACTGCTTGGTCGTACTATGGCTGCCACCATCTTCAGTATGACTCAGAGTTATCTGATTGCTGTAATTGTCATAACCATAATGATGATTATACTATTAGGTGGCCTGCGGATTGGTCTAATCAGCATGATTCCAAATCTAACGCCCATCATTCTTACTGTAGGTGTAATGGGGTGGCTTAATTTGCCAATGGATCTTTTTACTATTCTGATTGGTTCGATTGCCATCGGGCTGGCAGTTGATGACACCATCCATTTTATGCATAACTTTCGTCGCTATCATTTGGAAACAGGTGATGTCGCTGATGCTGTACGTCGCACATTGCTAACTTCGGGCCGTGCTATGTTAGTGACATCTATTGTGCTCTGCATCGGCTTTTTCATCTATATGTTTTCGATACTGACCAATCTGTTTAATTTTGGCCTGCTTACAGGATTTGCAATTGCCATGGCGTTGCTGGCTGATTTCTTTTTAGCCCCTGCACTGATGATGCAATTTTATAAGCAAGGCAAACCGGCTGTTGAGGAATAAATAATGAAATACATGCTGCCACTGTTTTTAATCCTAATGATCACTGTGCTGCCGTTGCATGCAGCTGACTTAACAGCGCGCCAGATTATGGAGCGTGTGGATGATCGTGATGATGGTGATAATGGTGTGTCTGACATGGTCATGACCCTCATTGATAAAAATAAAAACAAACGTGCTCGTAAGATTCGTAGTTACACCAAAGATAAAGGTGAGGATAAGCAGCGCATTATGTTCTTTGTGATGCCTGCAGATGTGAAGGATACAGGTTTTCTAACCTACGATTATGATGAATATAGTAAAGATGACGATCAATGGCTCTATCTGCCAGCGCTAGGTAAATCGAAACGTATAGCTTCCAGCGATAAGAGTGGTTCCTTCATGGGGTCAGACTTTAACTACTCAGATATGACCAGCAAAAACCTGGATGCTTACGATTTCCGCATACTTGATGAGAAAGAGGTACGCAAAGAAAAAGTATGGGTAATTGAAGCTATCCCAAAAGCAAAAGAGGAGATTGAAGAGACTGGATATACGAAGTCTGTGCTATTTGTAAGGCAAGATAACTACATGGTTGTACGAGGTGTGCACTGGGTTAATGAGGGGGGTCGCATCAAATATATGGATTCTCCAAAAATTGAACTAATTGATGGTATTTGGGTTGCGACAAAGCGGACAATGACAACCAAGAAAAACAAAAAGATATTGCATAAAACAGAACTCAATTTTTATAACGTAAAGTTTAATCAGCCCCTTGAGCAAGAGGTTTTTAGCTTGCGCCGCCTTGAAAAAGGGCTGTAATAAAAAATGTGGAGCAGACCTCTACTCATACTTCTGCTCTTTTTTGTAAGCGGTTGCTTTTCTCAATCATCAGCTGAATCCAATACCAGAAGCAATGAGATGGATTCAGTCATGGATGGTTTTGATGAAGAGGCAGTGGAGCAGGAAACGGAGGAGCTTCTGGATGGTTTTAGTGATATTACTGAGCGGGGAGTGGATGGAGGCGACACAACTGTTGCATCATCACCCTGGCAGTTTAATGGAGCACTGATTCTATCCAGCAGTTATAACTATGCACATGGTTCTCCTGCGCCTGGTGAGACCGATCACCGTGGTCTGTCTCGTCTACGTGGTTCGCTCAAGCTGGAACTTAAAGCTAACCTTGTGGATAGTTGGAAAGGCTATTTAGATACAAACCTCTCTCATGACCTTGTCTATCAAATACAGGGTCGCAGTGATTACTCCAATGAACAACTGGATAGCCAGGAGAGTGAGGCAGAATTGGGGGAGGTCTGGATACAGGGTAGTCTGTCCCGTTCACTTGATATAAAGCTGGGTCGTCAGCTGGTGGTGTGGGGCAAGTCAGATAACCTCAGAGTAACCGATGTGTTAAACCCAATGGATCAGAGGGAGCTGGGGCTGGTAGATATTGAAGATCTACGTCTCCCACTCACAATGGCACGCATGGATTACTACTGGAGTGATTGGAATCTGTCAGCTATTGCTATACAGGAAATTCGGTTCCATAAGAAAGCGCAGTTTGGTAGTGACTTCTATATCAGGCCAGCTATGCAGTTATCTGAAAAAACGCCAAACCACAGCAGTAGCAATATGGAATATGCCCTGGCACTCAACGGCCTCTTCAGTGGCTGGGATCTCTCACTTTACTGGGCGCGGCTGTTTGATGATCAATCACATCAAGAAACAAGAGCTGGTACAACGACATTAGAACATAGTCGCTTAACAATGCTGGGGGCTGCCACAAATATAGCGCTTGGCAACTGGTTGCTAAAAGGTGAAGTTGGCTATTTTAGAGGGCTTGAATTTACGCCTATCCCCAATCAGAAAAAACAACGGACTGATCTGCTACTGGGTGTTGAATACACAGGTTTTGATGATACGACATGGTCACTGGAGGTTGTCGATCGACACCTGCACAACTATGAATCTGCACTGTCAACTCAAGGTATAAAAAAAGATGAGTGGCAAACTGCCCTTCGTTATACTGGCGAGTTTATGCATGCCCGTTTAAAGATAACCTTTCTTACGCTTCTGTTTGGTACACCTGATGAAGGCGGGGGAGTTGCTCGCCTACAGGGTGACTATGAATGGACAGAAAATATTAGATTCATTGGCGGCGTGGTGGCCTACCATAGTGGTAACAAACGACCGTTTACCCACATAGGAGATAATGACCGGTTGTTTTTGGATGTGAAATATAGTTTTTAATGGTGGCCCTCTATTGACCTACTAATCCAGCAAGTCTGATTCTACGATTCTTCTGGTTTAATCTCAGCTTATAGTATTTTGTCATTGGTAATGCATTTTGCAAGTCACATGGCTTTTTTGCATATTGCCACACTCTTGAGTGGCTATTTGAGACTTTTATATAACATTCCGAAACATAACCGGATATTTTTATATGCAATATATCAATGGGTTATTAGCTGCTTCTGTTTCTTTTGCGCTTGATTTTTACTAGATGGCTCACTTTATGCTCAATCTTTTATAAAGCTTCTGTACTATCCAAGACCTTTGGAATATAGAGGGGTAAATCATAAGGTGTATTTGTAGAGCTATGGTGCTGAAATGAAAAAACAAACAGATAATGTTAAAAGCTCACCTATTAAACTTGGCTTACTAGCACCATTAACCGGGCTGGTTGAACTCTACGGCCCTGAAATCAGTTGGGCTGCAACCATTGCGACAAAAGAAATCAACGAGCAGGGTGGTGTGCTGGGCCGACCGTTAGAGCTGGTTATTACTGATGATGGTAGCCTGCCTGATAAAGCTGTACCCGCAGCAATAAGGTTGATTGAGGAGGAGAACTGTTCAGCGATCATAGGTAATCTGCTCTCCAACTCTCGTATTGCCGTAGCTAATCAGGTTGCTGAACCAAGACAAGTCCCCTATCTCAATTTCTCATTTTACGAAGGAAGTATCCGAGGGCATTACTTTTTTCATTTTGCAGCCCTCCCTAACCAGCAAATCAGTAAGATGATCCCCTATATGTTGAATCACTATGGATCAAAGATCTTCTTTGCTGGGAGTAATTATGAATGGCCGCTAGGCATCGATTGATGCAGCTAAAAATGTGCTTAATAGAGTTGGTGGTGAAATAGTGGGTGAAGAGTATTTTCCTTTGGGCACTAAAGATTTTTCTGGCCTGCTTGATCGGGTAGCAAAATCAGGTGCTGATATCTTTGTGCCTTACTTTGCAGGGAGTGATCAGTTAAACCTGCTGACGCAATTTACCCAGCGGGGGCTTAAGAGTCATATGGCTGTTGTAATGGGGCACTATGATGAAGCAATGGTGGCAAAGCTGCCACCTGAGGTAAGAGAAGGTTTCTATTCTAGCAATACCTACTTTATGGGTATTGAAAGTGAAGAAAATAAACGTTCGCTGACCGGCATGGAGAGCGGAGCGAGGGCGGTTAGTCTCTGGTAGGCAACGCTTAATTTTTCTCTTCGTAATTATGAGTGATAGCGAATGATGGAGAAGAAAAAATTAAGCTGTAGTTGCCGTAGAGTCACTGAGGGAGCCATGATGCAGTAGTGCACAAGCAGCTTGCTGCAATGTGCAATACGGAATCGTGGTGTACGCAGGACGGCCGGAGCACTATAGGTTGTCGCGTTTGCGAGTCGATTTTGTACATGGATGTGCAAAATCAATCACGAGGTAGCGACACAATCAATTTGGAGCTGCTTGCACAGCATCCTGAAGTAAACGGTATTTCACCACAAGGGAATGGTGTTCTGACTAATTTTGGTGAAGGGACTTACCTGTGTGTAAAAGCCTTTGCAAAGACGGCAGAAGCAGCTGGTTCTGTTGAACCTGAAGCTCTAATAAAAGCGCTTGAATGGGTTTCTGTAAATGGACCACAGGGTGAGGTGGTAATGGATGCGCTAACCCATCATGCCCGAGTTAATAGTTATCTGGCACGCTGTAATTACGATGGCACCTTCACGGTTGTTGAGCAATTCGGCATGATAAATCCAGTCATACCTGATCGTTATAGAAGTCCCAATATACCACGAGCAACAAAACAAAAATCTACTCAGCAGTTAATTAACAAGAGCATGGCAAAGGAAGGGGTGCTGACACCAAACAATCTAAAAGAATTAAGTAGCAATACAACCGAACAAATTCTGGCAAAGGCTGATATCGCCATTCTTGCGATTAACGTGAAAAGTGAAATCATTCAAGCAAATGAAGCAACGGTAAAGATGTTTGGTTATACGCAAAATGAAATCATTGGGTTATCGCTAAATGAGCTGTTACCACCACGGTTTCGTCATGGGCATCATCACTTTGTCCAGTCCTTTGTTGATTCATCTGAGCAGAATAGAGATATGAGTCATCGCACTGAAATTGCAGGATACCGCAAGGATGGTTCCGAGTTTCCTGCATCGGCTACTATCTCTAAATTTATGTCGCCTGATGGCTGGATTATGGTGGCGAGCTTGAAAGATATATCCAAACAGAAAAATATCCAGGAGCAATTACAATGGCAGGCAACCCATGACCCCTTAACTGACCTTCCAAACAGAAAGCTGATGCAAGACCGCTTAATTAAAGCATTGGAACGATCAGAAAGAAATGGGCAATCAGTCGCTCTGTTCTTTCTCGATCTGGATAATTTTAAACTGATTAATGACAGTTATGGGCATACGATTGGTGACCATCTGCTAGTTAAGATTGCTCAGTTGCTCATTAGTCATATCAGACCGGGTGATACTGTAGCAAGGTTTGGCGGGGATGAGTTTCTGGTGTTATGTGAAGATGTTGCTGATGCTCTAATGGTGGATCAGATTGCATCCAAACTGGCAGAAGTTTTTATGCTGCCAATGATAGTGGGAGATCAAAAGTTTTATATAACTGCCAGTATCGGTATTGCGATGGCACAGGGCCTGTCTCATGAAGCGGAAGCACTGATAAGCAATGCAGATACAGCCATGTATGCAGCTAAAGAGCGTGGACGTAATCGTTGGCAAATCTATGATGATACCCTTCGTCATCAAATGATTGAGCAGCTGTGCATAGGGAATGATTTGCGGACAGCTATTGCTAATGATGAGTTCTACCCTGTATTCCAACCAATCATGGGAGCACAAAGTCAACAGATTGTTGGTGCAGAGTTATTGCTGCGCTGGAAAACAAAACGTGGTGAGATTTCACCTGCTGTCTTCATTCCTATAGCAGAGATGACGGGGGCAGTCGTCCCGATTGGTGAGTGGGTTTTCAGCCAAGCCTGCCAAGCCAGTGTTCAGTGGCAGCAGGTCATGCAAGATGAAAGTCTGCCCTATATTTCTGTAAATGTCTCTGCCCGTCAACTGAGTGAACCAGATATTGTACAAAAATTCATGTATCTATTGGGAAAGTGGGGAGCCAATCCTGCGCACATTGTGCTTGAAGTAACGGAAACAGCGCTGATGACTGATATGGAACTGAGTCAGGATGTGTTGCATAAATTTAGTAGCCTTGGGCTGAAGATTGCAATTGATGATTTTGGTACAGGCTATTCATCACTTGGTAAGCTGATTCACTTGCCGATAGACAACCTAAAAATTGATAAAGTTTTTGTTGATGAGTTAGGCAAGCGCAAGGATAGCCATGCGGTCACTGCTGCCATTATTAGTATGGCTCATGCGATGGGAATGCGTGTGATTGCAGAAGGAGTAGAGGTTGTTGAACAGCTTGAGATATTAAAAGATCTCTCGTGTGACACTATACAGGGCTACTATTTTTATAAGCCTATGCCAGCATCAAATTTTGAAGAACTCTTATCAACCCAGCGTGATATGTTAACTATGCAAAGGCAGGAAACTAGACCATCAGTGCTGCACTGATTGAGATTTAAATAGCCTGATTAGCTGTTTTCTTATATCGAATTCTGTGCCTTGATTTAGAATAGTTAGCCCTGGGTTGGCTGGTGTCAGGTAGCCAAGGTGGCTCTCTCTCCCGCTGGTGAGAAAGCTGTTGATGGCGACTTTATAGCGTTTGCTCTCATCTATGGGGCTGCCATTAATAAACCATTTGCCATCTTTGTATTCGGAGTTGGCAGATTGCAGATAGCCGCCGGTACCGATGCGTGCCACTCCTTGGTCGAGCACCTTTTTCAATAGCACGCCTGTGAATTCAGCCAGTTGTATATGGTCACTGAATGGAAGCACGCGAATGACATCATAGACGGTGATTTTCCCAGCTGGAAGAGTATCATCAATCCGAATAGCTCCGCTGTTGTAGAGGGAGAGCTCTGCTGTGGGGTGGGGCAGTAATAGCGCTTTGGCGAGGAGCCTGGTCAGGTTGGTTTGGCCATTACGTACACTAGCTTCCAGTCCGTCCAATGATTCTGTTGTGGTAGTGACTGTCTCTTCTGGGGTTAATCCCTCTGTACGAAAAGCATCAAATGCAATTTTCACCCATTTATCAGCCGCTGCTTTTACCGTTGGATCTTCTACCAGGCTGCCATTGATGGGCATGAAGGTGGGTTTAATCGCTGTCTCGCCTGTTGCAGGATCAAAATAGAGATCCACGATATAGACTGACCGGACGTTAGCATCACCTTTCAGCAGAGGAGTAAAATTGCCTCGCCAGCGTTGGTAATTAATGTGTTCATGGCCACCAAGCAACAGGTCTATTTGCGGATAGGTTTGTAGTAGAATCTCATCATCACTGAGAGATTGGTGGGTAAGGGCAATCTGGAAATCACTTGTATCTTGTAGCTGTGTTAATTGTTCGCTCGCTGTCTTTTTAGGATCGGTGTAGCTGACATAGGATGGCTTGTTGACTTCCAGCGTTAGGCCAAAAATACCCAGTCGGAATGTTTTTCCACTCTTCTCATCTTTAAAGGGGATAATTAGGTTCTTTTTGACACCCGTATAGGGCTTACCATTGGCATCAAAAACATTGCTGGCGATCCAGGTAAACTTGGCTTCATCCATCCGTTTATAAAATTGCTCCTCCTTAAGATCAAACTCATGGTTGCCGAAGGTAGCGTAATCAAGTTTTAGTTGGTTAAGTACATCTACCATCTGCATTCCCGCCAGTTGGTCACCCTGATAGGGGGCTGTGCCAATGGCAGAAGGGCTAAATAGATCACCACCCAAGGTAGTTATGGTGTTGGGGTTCTGTGCTAATAACTGTTTGCGCAAGGTGGCAACCCTTGCCAGTCCTCCTTCAGATCCACCACTAACTGGTGTGATTTCGTATACATCATTAAAGTGGAGAATAGTTACGTGAATTTTGCCATCGGTGCTCTGCTTTGCTTTTGTAGTAACACAAGCACTAAATGAGCAGAGGATAAATATGCTAAATAAGATAGCATGTGATTTTTTCATGGCCGTTTCCTAGCGCATCATAGGTGTAGTTGAGAAAAGCCAAGGGCGGGCATAATCTTGGCTTTTCTCATTAACTCAGTTATTTGTATTCTCTTTTCCTATCTATCAATAATCCGGATGGCCCTTTGGCGCAATGATGATTAGCTTACGTAATCGTTCAGCATGCTCAGTAGTTCTCTTACGAGCATGTCTGCGGATGAACATGTAGCCAATAATAATTGCTGCCACAGCAATACCAAAGCATGGATATTGAATAACAGCCTTTTCTATGAATCCATCAAAAAATTTTGGTGAAATATATTCCAGAATATCTGCCATAAGTCCACTTGGCCCTTCTCGGCCTTCCGGAGCAGTTAATGGTACACATTTCCAATACCAGACAAAACCGAGAACAGCTATAGATAGCTCTAATAAAATGCCGTATAGCCATTTCCGAAATTTGATCCAATAATTGATTTCTTTGTGAAATAGCTCCCAATGAGCATCATGAACTACTGGACTGGGTATGGTATTACCTTGTGTGTCTGCTATTTCAAAGCTTTTGGGTAATAGGGTAGGTGCATAGTTAGCTGTTCTAAGTTTTAATCGAGATATAACACTTTCATGGATTTTAACTTTTGTATTTGCCTCCTTACACAAGGTTTCAATTTCTCGTGGATGGTAGCGGTAATAGGTAGCAAAACCTTGGCGAGAGTCGTACATGCGCCCATGGACATTGGCATCAGCCCTTGCGGACTCTAAAACCCCGTCCTTAAACACAATGCCATTGATATTCTCCAGCATCCAGGAAAAAGTCACATTGGCCAAGCCTGCTCTTTCATAGCCACCTCCAACATTAGAATGCATGCCAGTAAACCAAACCTGCATAATATCGACATTCTTTGCATCAGGTAGTTCTTCATTCCATACTTTTGGCCAAAAGGCTGTGCGTTCATCATCAATTGCCAATGCTTGATAGGCCTTGGCAACATTGCTGGTTAATTCGTAATTATAAAATTTATGGGGAATAAATTTATTTGATAGAGCGCCTAATGCCTTAAAGGCCATGCTTAACAATCTTAAACCTACGCCAGCTATGTCTGTGCGTTCTGGAAAACCTAAAGCAGATACAGTATCCCAAACACCAATAAAAGTAATTTCAGGGGTTTCTGAGTGACGTTTGAGATCAGACAACAGATTTGAACGTTCAGATGGCTTCGAATAGGCTTTCATAGCTGTTTTGACATCAAGCTTTAGTTCTTTATTACCTTTTCCTCTCCCATCAATCAATCCGCAGGCATCAATGAATCCATTAAAAGCACGAATGGTGGCAGCGCCGCGGCTGAACCCAAACATATAAATACCATCACCTGGATTGTAGTGACGGGCAAGATATTCATAAAGGTCGCAGACATTGGTTTTAAAACCAAAGCCTAATCCTCCCGACAAAGCCCTGATATATTTATTGGTTTGTGTTCCTACACCATTATCATAAAAAACAATTTGCTCTATATCCTGATGGTGTAAATCAATGGCATTGTACATTTTGTAGACATTGCTATCGGGTGTATATCCACCCTTATTCCCCGTGCCGTCTGCGCATAGAATTATATTTTTCATTATGCTCTTCCTTTTGATTGCTATTTGTTCTGCCTAATGACTCTTTTTAGGACATGATATGGGTTTGAAGTTAGTGGTGAAACAGATGCCAAATTCATGTTTCGTTACGTGTAACCGTTTATCTTTCAGTTCAGCATTGTTATTTTTAACCCATTGAACTGCATTTTTTGCATCAAGATTGGCAGGTGGAATATTAAAGCGCTCATACAATTCCTGTGTTTTACCAAAATATTCTTGTGCTGTATTAAAGTCACATGAACCATGCTTTTCCCACTCACCCTGTAGCAGGCTTGTACCTGGGCTCATGCATAAATATGGCTTCAATGTTTCAAGGCTCAGTGCCTCAAGATCACCCTGGCAAAAGCGTGGATGCTCTTTTCTAAAATCATTAATATATGCTGATTTTGACTCTCCCCAGAGACCATGAATTACCCACCCAAACTCGTTTGGTGATGAACATTGAAAACGTACGTTATTTAAGTTACCGCGCTTTTTTTGATAATCACAAAAGCTTGGTGAGTTTGAGTAAACCAGCAAGAAAAAGTCTGTAGGTATGTCGGAATTTATATAATCAACTTTATGGTCATAGTCTAAGTTCAACCACTCTTCATCTACAATGCAGTCTGCTTGTGTGGTTAAAGGAGCTGCTTCAGCTTGGTAGCGCTCTCCTGAATCAATTTGCCTTGCTTGAGAACAAGCAATATTTAAAACAACTAAAAACAAAAGAATAATTTTTCTCATGTTTGTTAAACCTTAAATTTAAATGAATTAAAATTATAACGTTCGCAGTGAGGGGCTTGCTGGAGCAGCGCTTGGATTGCATTTAAATGAGTGCAATGAATGCGCAATCTGAGCAGTGCGGAAGCCAGCCCCTCTCTAGGCAATGAATTATTATGACTCCTCTTCGCCTATTTGCTCTGCTGCGGTTGTAATCCACTTTCTTCCGTTGGCAGATTCGACGTAATACACAGGCTTTTCATTACGCAGCATATCTGATAGATAAACTGCGTTTTCTTTCGGTGGAATCCAGTTTACATTTCTCCAAGCACCGTCTATTTGATAATGAAATATAAACCATGGACGTTCTTCAGCTAGGTCGTACCTAAGAACATAGTTTTTAATCATGTAAACAGCCATAACAATCTCCTTATTTGTATGCCGAAATTATGTAGTAACTGACTCCCTCTTTGTCCTGGCTTGTCACAGGCAACAAATCGTTGGCGAGATTACTTTACTCATCCTTGTTTGTATAACGCCAGCAATAAGCTGACTACCGTAGTGGGGTTTAGCTTGTACAATAATGAAGTGAAGCGTAACGCACAAGCCGCACACCTGAAAAGGTGGGTAATCTTTCCATAAGGTTTAAATATAGATGCCGAGATATATAATCATTAACTAATACTTTGCATTTAAATATGCACTTTTGAACCTGTTCATCATCTCATTAAGTATTAATGCCCACAAACCACATAGAAAACCAGGGATTCACAAAAAATGCATCATCATAAATGGTATGGATTTTAGTGATATATCTTTAGTTTGCTATTACTCAAAGAAGATATGAGCTTTAATAATGATAATGAGATACCAAGTAGTGGAGAGTAATGAAGCATATGACTAGACCAGCTAAGCAAGGCTCGCAGTTGGCTGCCATGATTAGGGGTGCCATATGGGAGGTACAGTTCTCTGAGCTGCCCCGCTGGAAGCAGTGGTTGATTAGAGTAGTACGCATTGCGCATCTGGTGATACGCGACCTGATGGGGGAGGGGCTTACACTGCGCTCCATGAGCCTTGTTTACACCACACTGCTCTCAATGGTGCCGCTGCTTGCGGTTAGCTTCTCTGTACTCAAGGGGTTTGGTGTACATAATCAGATTGAACCTATCCTACTGAACCTGCTTCTCCCGCTGGGTGAGAAAAGTAGTGTTATCACAACACAGATCATTACTTTTGTAGAGAATACCAAGGTGGGTGCGCTTGGCACGGTGGGCTTAGTCTTGCTTATCTTCACCGCTGTCTCGCTGGTACAAAAGATTGAGCGGGCTTTTAATCACACCTGGCGGGTTACCCAACACCGTCCGCTGGGTAACCGCTTTAGTAACTACCTGAGTATTATCCTGATTGGGCCGGTATTGATCTTTACCGCTATTGGTATTACCGCCACCATTACCAGTCATAGTCTGGTGCAGGAGCTGATGGCCTACCCAATATTGGGTGCTTTGATTCATGCTGGCGGGCGAATGATCCCATATTTATTGGTGATTATTGCTTTTACCCTTGTCTATATTTTTGTCCCCAACACCAAGGTAAAACTGAAATCGGCTTTTATTGGCGCCTTGGTGGCAGGTCTTTTGTGGGAGAGTGTAGGCTGGGGCTTTGCTACATTTGTAGCCTCTTCAGGGCAGTACACAGCGATCTATTCGGCACTTGCCTCGCTGATTGTTTTTATGATCTGGATGCAGCTTAGCTGGCTCATTCTGCTTATTGGTGCAAGCATTTCTTTTTATCACCAGCATCCAGAACACCACACTCTGCAGAGCCATGATCGATTGAGTTCTCGGCTGAAGGAGAAACTGACCCTGACAATCATGGCATTAATCACCAAAAACTATTATGAGAAACAGTCGCCTTGGACAGCAAGGGCTTTGGCGCAGCACCTACAGATGCCGTTAGATGCTATTACGCCGCTTTTGAAAAGTTTAGTGGCTAATGAACTGCTTGTGCATACTGATGAACCTGTCCCTGGCTTGTTACCCGCTCAAGCACCTGAGAATTTGAAACTTAAAGATATTATCTCAGTTGTTCGCTGCATTGATGAAAACAGCCATTTCAATTTGGATCGTTTGCCAGAGAATGAACGAGTGGATAATGTTTTCAATAACCTTGAACAGTCTATGCAGGAGAGCCTGCATGAAGAGACTATAAAGCAACTATTGCCGACTGAGATGCGAAAGACATAATCGACCAAAACACAAAAGTGCCTACTTGGTTTCTTGGTGGTCAGTACATGCTATTTCTACTCGGTTACGTCCTTTTTCTTTGGCCTTGTATAAAGCTTTGTCTGCTGCGTGATATATGGCCTCTGGAGTCTCTCTGTTAGATGCTGGTGTGATCTTTATCCCTATTGAGGCGGTTACAAAATTTGATGCTCTGTTTTTGGTGTGGGGTATCTTTAAATCCTCTAGATTTCTGCAAAACCGTTCCGCCATGGCAACGAAATTCTGCTCATCGTTTGCAGTTAGGATTACACCGAATTCTTCCCCCCCTAAGCGAAAGGTAAGATCGCTCATTCGCAGAAAACTCTTCTTTAAGATCTCTCCAAATTTCTGGAGAACATTATCACCTTCCTGATGCCCGTAAGTGTCATTGTAGTGTTTAAAAAAATCTACATCTATCATTAGTAATGCGAGATATTTGCCATCTCGGCGTGCACGACTGAGTTCTCGCGGATAAGTGGCATTGAATTCACGTCGGTTGAACAGACCTGTGAGTTCATCTGTTATGGCCAGCAGTTCAAGCTGCTGCTTGTCCGTAATATCCTGTTGAAAGGCAGTGTAGCCTACGACCTCTCCGGTATCCCCAAACCGGGGGGAAATATCGATGTGAACCCATAAAGTGCTGCCATCCTGTTTCTGAATGGGTATCTCACTCTCTCTTGTCTTTTCTTTTTGAATCTTTTTTAAAAGTGATGCGCAGATTGGCCTGGAACATTCTGGGTGGCATATCTCCTCATAGCTTTTGCCTACGATGCTATCTTGAGAGTAACCGCTGACCTCACAGAAGGCCTCACTAACACGAGTGATGGTACCTTCAGGGTCCATATCCAGTGTCATCACGTAATGGTCAATAATATCGAGATGGTGCTTAAGGTTTTGGTTGAGTTTAATGAGCTCTTGATGGGCTGTGCTTAGCTGTAGATGGGCTTTTACTCGTTGCAGTAGCTCAATAGGCTCAAATGGCTTGGTTACAAAGTCTACCCCTCCACATTGAAAGGCTCTTACCTTGTCCCATGTCTCGCCTATAGCGCTGATAAAGATGACCGGGATTTTGCGGGTGGCCTCACTCGCTTTCAGCTTTGTGCACACATCATAACCGTTTATATCTGGCATCATGATGTCGAGCAGTATGAGATCAGGGGGATCGGCCTTGGCAGCCTTTAATCCTAGTCTGCCGTTGGGTGCAACACGGACATGGTACTTATGTCCCTGCAAAACCTCCTGCATATATTGTATATTTGCTGGTATATCATCAATGACAAGAATCTGTGCCGCTTTTTGATTTGTCATGATTGAGCCTCTGGAGAGATAAGTGCCGCTAGTTGGTCAAACTCATAATTATCAACTAACTGTATAAGTTTAAGTGCAAGCAGCTCATCTTCTGCTTTCAGAATATTAAGCAAATCGTGCATCTGTGTAATCTTCCCGGCTGCCAATGCCTGTTCAAAATCTGTTCGCCATTGCTCCTTTAAACTTGATAGATCACACTGTGCCAATGGCTTCCGGAGTGCTGTCGCCTGCTTCATCATGGTGCTCTCATTTTCATACTCGAACTTTATCCCCAGATGCTGTGCCAAAAGGTCAAATAGCTCTGCCTTCTCATAGGGTTTATGCAGCGTATCATCAAATTCATCCAATGATTGCCCGTCGACATGCATCCCCAGTAGACTGGCTGAAACGGCGATGACTTTGCATTTTCGCCCTTCGGGTAGTTCCCGGATTTGAGCTGTTGCTTCATAGCCATTTATGCCAGGTAACCTTAGATCCATGCATATCAGGTGAGGATGCCATTTGGCAGCCATCTGAACGGCCTCTTCTCCGCTCTTTGCTTCCTGGGTCACTAGGCCTACAGGTTTAAGATAGTGTTGCAATAAGAGGCGCTGATCCTCGCTATCATCAACTATTAGAATTCGGTATTCAGGCTGCCCAGCTGCCAGCCCTGTTACTATTTGTTTGGCTGGTTTGGGGTTAATGGCTTGGTCGGCAATTGCTGCTTCAGCCACTTCCAGCGGGATTGTAAAGGTGAACCTGCTCCCTTTTTTGGGTTCACTGACAGCATGGATTTTACCGCCCAAGAGTTCAACAAGATTGCGACTGATAGCGAGCCCCAAGCCAGTACCCACGGTTGATTCCTGACCTTTGAGTCGGACAAACTTGCTGAAGATATGCTCGATATCTTTAGCGGGAATGCCTTGGCCGGTATCTTCCACATCAACCTGCAGGCAACACCTTCCTATAGCATCATCAATGCACTTGGCATGGAATATGATGCAGCCATGGTCAGTATACTTCAGGGCATTGCCCAAGAGGTTAATGATCACCTGCATCAGTTTTTGTTGATCGGTATAGATATATTTAGGTAGGGTTGAATCATGAATGGCTGTAAAGTCCAGCCCCTTCTCTTCTGCCTGGATCCTTATCATTGCTGTAGCATCAGCTAGTAACTGCGGGAGCTCAATCAGATCCCGGTCGATAGCAATCTCACCGGATTCAATCTTTGCAATATCAAGCACATCATTTATGAGCGAGGTCAGGTGCCTAGAGCTGTTAATAATAGTGTTGATATTTTTCTTTTCAGCATCAGTGATATTAGTGCTTTTTGTTAATAACTGAGAAAAACCAAGGATGGCATTAAGAGGAGTTCGCAGTTCATGGCTCATGCTAGCCAGAAAGCTGCTCTTTGCCTTGTTGGCTGCTTCTGCCTGCATTCTGGCCTGGAGGTTTTCTAGAGATAGTTGCTCTATTGTGTGCAAGTATTCTTTAAAAACCTGGGCTGCATCTGCCATTTGGCCGATTTCATCTCCTCGGCCTATGCCAGGTACATCGACTGATTGTTTACCATTGGCCAACAGCCGTAATGCATCCGCCATTTGGTAGATTGGTTTGGCTATATCCCCACCAATCAAGTATGACGCCCCTCCACCGATGCACAAGGCGGCAAAGAGAGATATCAGAATTGCATAATTAATTCTTTGACTGGTTGCCTGATATTCAGCTTGCTGTCGTACCATGAGCTGCTCTTCTTCAGCTTTAAAGTCAGCCATAACCTTGCGAAACTGGTCGATAAAAGCTTTGCCTTTCCCTTCTGCAATCAGATCAGCTAAATCATCCATGGTTTTGGCATTGCCGATCTTACGCCGTAGATTGATCATTGGGTGGATCACTTCAGTATCCCAAGTCACAATGGTATGGCTGATCTCCTGCAATTGCTTTTCCATTTGAGGGTCACCATTGATCATTTTCCTCAAACTTTCTATGGATGCTAAGAACTGTTGCTCCCCTAGTTCATAGGGCACAAGATACTCCTCTTGGCCAGTGAGAAGGTAACCGCGCATGCCAGTTTCCATGTCAGTAGCCAAGCTCAGGAGTTGCCAGGCCTGAATGATCACGTCATTAGTATGAATTAGCACTTCAATGCCCCTTATATCATCTTCCAATAGCCGGTTTCTTTTCTTAGCAGCTGAATGAAAGTTGGTGCGATATTTCTTGTGAACGCTTTGTTCCAAGTCGGTAAAATGCTTGATCTGTTGGCGAAACTTACCGAAAAGTGCTATGCCTCGCCCTTCACCAACCAATTGGGCAATATCGTTCATTGTTTCGGCAGTACCAATGATGCGGCGTAGTGCAATTGCCGGATGAATGACACTGTCATTCCATTCGTGGAGTATGCGCTCGGCCTCCCACAATCTAATACCCTGGCGTGGATTATTGAGCATACGTTTTCTTAAGGCATCCAGTTGATCATAGGTTGCCTGCTCTTCTTTTAGATAGGGTTCTAGGAAATCCTCCTTGCCTGACAGCAGATAGCCACGCATGCCAGTTTCCATATCAATTGCTGAGGCTACAATAGCATTAGCATCGGCTAATACTTGGTGCGTTTGATCAACTGAATCAATGCTTTCGCCCTGAATCTTGATGCCGTAGAGAGCGGTTATAGCAAGAACCAGTAAAAAGAAAAGGGGCAAAAAGATACCCATCAGCACCTTCTTCCTCATCTTTATATCTGATAAACGCATCATTTATTTCCTGTATACATAAAAACCCTTCTATATCTAATAGATAGTTGATAGCAAGGAGAATGCCAGCAAAAAAAACAGGGTATATCTAGATATGTATAAGTTTTATGGCAGATTTGGGCAGAACCGGATGAGATCTAGGGCGCAATGTGCAGCTGCTATTGCAAAATGCATGGGGTTTTTATTGCATTTTGCCAGGTCGTTGATTGATGGCAAGGGTATAAACGGATTCTGTAGTATTGGCAAAACAATAAACTCAGGCTGAATGTGGATAATGTGTTAGAAAGCCTATAATTTAAATGTTGGTTCCTTAATATGTTCTAAGGGTGGCGTGGGTTTTGCAGTGTAAATTGATGAGATACCTGATTAATAAGACTCTCATTGAATATTGAATAGAACCTCTCTTCAGTCAGCCTGATGAACATGGAAGCAAGAAGTATGAAATTAAAATTCGCCTCTGTTGTACTCCTGCTTGCATCTGCGTTAATGCTGAGTGGCGTGCTATTTTTTTATCACCAAAAGCAGGAGAATCTTAAGGCAGAGATAACTGAAGATTTGCAGGTTAGAACCCAGAAAATAGCTCGCAGGATTGATCTGTTCCTACATGAAAAAATTGAGAGCGTAAGGCATCTCTCTTCTTTCAATATCATTTTAAAACAACTTCACCAGAGCAATCAGGCGCTCGCTGAGCTTGATGAAAAAGAGAGGAATAGGCAGATTGATCACCTGAATGCCTATTGGGTTGCTACAACCAATGAAAGTTTTATAACATCCTACACGGATAACTCCGTGGCACAGTATCTGATGGGGGTAGCAGCAAACAATCCGGATGAGTTTGGTGAGATATTCATAACCAACCGTTATGGCGTAATAATCGCAACAACAAATAAACTTACAACCCTTGCCCATGCCAATAAGTATTGGTGGAAGGCTGCCTACGATAGCGGCAAAGGGAGAGTATTTCTGGACGATAGAGGTTTTGATCAAAGTGTTAAAGGTTATGTTATTGGAGTAGTAATACCGATTAAAGAGGGAGATGAGGTTATTGGTATAGTGAAAATCAATTTCAATGTATTGGGTGGATTAACCCATGCTCTTTGGCCCATCCAGTCAGAAGATAATGCTGAGGTGATATTGGCAAGGTCAGGTGGGCTGGCTATTCTAGAAAAAGGAAAGCCTCCTCTGAGTAGCTTGGTTCCTGTGGCACTGTCAGCAAATATGAATCCACTTATCACTGAATCTAGAGAGGTCTCCTTTGCCAAATCGGAAGGTGGTGATAAAAAGCAATGGGTTGTGGCTAATTCCCCAGCCCAAGTTTCCTTTGGAAGCGAAGCTGTTGGTTTTGGTGGTGCCTATAGAGCAGCTGATCACTACAAAGGTAACAATGGTGAAACCTGGTTAGTATTAGTGATGTGTGGTCACAAAACGGAATAGTATATGAACTGCTAATGCAGCTCAGAGGCAAGGGTCTGACTCTCTAATGTTCACTACTGCGCTTAAGCTTCTGCCCCAACCCCTGTGCCAGGTTACGGTAGATAATGACGCCGATATCGGGTCTTAGTCGCGCCAGCTCATTGATATCACTGTGCTTAAGTACAGCAACATCAACTTGAGTTTGTGCGGTGGCAGTTGCTGAATGAGGAGTTTGAGTCAGCAGTGACATTTCGCCAAGACACTCACCCACGCTGATGTTACCGATACAGGTGGGTGGATCGCCACAGCAGACCTCAATCTCTCCGTTTAGTAGCAGATAGGCTTCCTCTCCAAGTTCTCCCTGGGTGAAAATCTGTTCTTGTGTATTGTAGCTTTGCAGGGTGCAGCGGCTTGCCAGGAGTTTAATTTGCCCACTGTTCAACCCACTAAACAGAGCAATTTTAGGTATGGCTTCAGCAATTTGTGGATTCACTTGCCGTTCCACAAAGTGTTGCAGGATCATATCTGCAATAGGCTGGGCTTCTGGGATAAGCTCAATACCACTAGTATCTGCGGGCACCAGAAGTCGCACCATGCGGATGCCATCCAGTCGTTCAACCCGGTGGAAGACCATGGCTGGAATATAGGCGGCAGGGAAGTAACCCAGTTCCAGCAGTGTGCGCTGCATCTGTGGGGCGTGGGCGTTGATGTCCACCTCCAGATATTCGATGTTCCACTGTTCTTTGCAATGGCGTTCAAATTCTGTGAGCAGAAAACGAACAGGGCGGTGGGTAAGGCCAATTAGCTCAAAGATGCGTGCAGATTTCTCTACCTCATCTATGGTAAAGCCGATGGCTCCGGCGATCTGGTCATTGGTGTAGGCCAGTAGGTAGTTGGACTGCTGAGCTCTAAGTTTAAACAGTCCGTAGTGCAGGCGGATGGGGCCAAATATCTCCCGGTTGCGCACCCGTCCTCGCTGGAAATGGAGCAGGGTGGTGTAGCCTTTGGTTGTTAGCTCATCCAACTTAAAATCGTTGTCGTAGGGGTAGGCTGAGGTCTCATCATCCACCACGGCATCACACTCCAGACCGCAGTTCTGCATGGCCAGAGCTGCCAGGTGATAAACCTCCGGTATAACACGTGGATTGTTGCGGCGTAGTTTGAAGGCTTCACCAAAATACTGAACCATCAGTAGCAGGCTTTCCCGCTTGGCGAGTAGCAGCTTCATCGGCAGAAAACCTACTGTAGCGAACCCATGGGAGACTGCGATCTTTTGTGCTACAGGATGTGTAACTCGACAATCGACAATGGCCAGCTGTAGTCGATCCCTAATTCGCTCCAGTCGACCTTCCATCAGTAGTTTACCGATGCCCATCCCTCTGGCATCCGGATGTACTGCCAGACGGCCAAATTCACCTACTAGATCCGCATGGGCACCCATCTCAAGCAGGACTGATGCAGTGCCCATAATCTTCTTCTTGTCAGTATCCTTGGCCACCAGCAGCAGGGTGTCTTCAGCAAAGACCATCTTCTTCAGCAGTTTGGGGTCGTAATACTGTGGATGAGAATAATCCTTTCCATAAACAGCAAGAAACACCTCACGAATCTGAGGTACGTCGGACTCTATTGCTTCACGGATGATGATCATCTATTTTTTAAAACCCACTCACCAGCCAGGTTTGCGATAGTGGAGTAATAAGCTGCTCCGGTAGTTAAAGCACTTTCGTCAAAGTCGAAGCGGCTGGAGTGGGCAGGGAAGCCCTCATTGCCGGGAACCTGTCCGCCAAAGCGGACGTAGCAGCCCGGTACATGATCCAGGTAGTAGCTGAAGTCTTCGCCACCCATGTTGGCGTTGGCCAGCTGTCCAACATTGGCATTGCCTACGGCAGTGATGGCTGCCTCGCGCGCGAGTACTGTCATCTCATGAGTATTTATTACCGGTGGAACACCTTTGATGATCTCGACCTTAACGTCGGCATCATGGAGTTGACCCACTGATTCAGCAATGCGTTTGATGGAGCTATGCAGGTGTTTGCGAACTTGTGGATCCTGTGCCCGGATGGAGCCCTCTAATGTGGCATGACCGGCAATAACATTGGATGCAGTTCCGGCATCAAAGCGCCCTACGGAGATGACAGAGGGGTGGGCTGGATTAACCTCCCGTGAGACGATAGTCTGAATGGCCATAACCAGTAGACTGCCAACCACGACTGTATCTACAGATTCATGGGGGCGTGCGGCGTGCGCGCCCTGGCCAGATATTTTGATGCAGAACCGGTCGCTGGATGCATTTACAGGCCCTTCAGTCACAATGACCTTGCCTGCCAGATAGTGCCTATCCAGATGTCCACCAAAGATCAGGGCGACATTTTCCAGTGCACCATTGTCGATCATCGCTTTGGCACCTTTAACGGTCTCCTCAGCGGGTTGAAAGATTAGGCGTATAGGCAGTGGCGGCGGTGGCTGCTGGGAAAGATGCATAGCAGTCCCCAACAGGATGCTGGTATGGCCGTCGTGACCACAGGCATGCATGACACCATTTACCTCGGATGAGAAAGGTAGGTCAGTCTCCTCTTGAATGGGCAGGGCATCCATATCAGCGCGTAGGGCGATATATGGCCCATCTTGCTGACCTGGTATCTCTGCCAGGATACCGGTATCAGCCACATTGGGTTGATAGGAGACTTTTATCTGATCCAGAAATTCGCACACCTTTGCAGAGGTGCGGCGTTCTTTCCAGCTCAGCTCAGGGTGCTGATGCAGATCCCGGCGAAGGGCGATCATGCTTTCTTGGATCTTTTTATCGATGGCTTGCATGGAGGGCTCTCATGTTGAATGAATACCCAGCGCTTTTGCGCTATTCCTACTTATAAGATAGATCCGCTTGTGGTGTAAAAGCAATGCAAAATGTGTAAAAAATCTCTTTAAATGATGATAGCTCGATTTTTACAGAATAATTCACATTAGCGACAGATAGCAGCAGAGTAGGGGGCAATGTTTGATTTGGTTTGTTTATGTGCTGCTACATAGTTCATTATGCTGTCAGCCGTTAATTTGAAAGTGGTGGATATGTCCATCCCGGCACTCTGTAATCCTCTAGCTGTCCATTTGTTGCAGGTATTTATTAATGAGAAATTCCCTACAGCCTTATAAAACTGACTATCACCATATATGCCACTTTGTAGCTCCAATATTTCACCTTTTTTATTTTTGTGGAAACTATTTGAAATAAAGCTGATAAGTGATGAATACTCAGCAGAGCTGAGGCACAATTTTATAACCCGGCTATTTAGAAAATATTCATTAGCCTTTTCAGGTACAGCGACTGCATGAATAACAGATTCTGTTGGCCATATGATAGCGCTTAGCGTTGTTCCTATTGTTGCCTTTTCTGCTTGATAGAACTCTTTATCACCCCAGCCAAACTCAATATATGGAGTATCGCCAAACCTCTCTTTTAACCTGGGAAGCTGAGCTTGGATTTGCTGTGCAGGGACAACAAATCCAGTATGCCAGTCATGGCTTACTACATATATTTCTTTCTCTCTTTTTGTGTGGCTCTCATCAACAGGTTTAACTGCATAGGACTCTGAAAAGCATGCAGAGAGCAAAAAGGGGATAAGTAATGAAAATATGATTTTCATTCAATAATTCGTAATGCTAAATAAGGAATAATATTAAACATGAATATACATATCTTGAAGAATGCCATGCCTGCATAATGGATTGCATCAAACTTTTCTACTGATAGTGTGAACCATCTTCCATGCATTCTATAAACCCAGTCATGGGCTAATGCAAAAAATATAAACCACCAGAGCAGTAGTGCAAAATTAATTGCAGAGCACCAAGCTAGCGCATCACGAATTATTTCAACTGTCATGGTCTATTCCCCTAAATGTTCGTTGATAAAATCAATTATAGGTGGCCAGTATGCTGATCTATAAGTGCTCTGCAAATTGTTATGGCCTGCACCTTCAATTTTTACAAATTTCTTTTTAGTTTTTGCGGCATCAAATATTTCCTTGCCCATTGAAAATGGAATAACACGATCACTTGTGCCATGTATAACAAGTAGAGGGGCTTTTATATTCTTTATCTTTGATAAGTTGTTAAAGGCGTTACCAGCAAGTGAAGATAAGACGCCTAAACCGGTTGCTTTTGCATGTGCTTTACCACTGGTTAGCGGCGTTATAAGAATTAAGCTTCTGATGTTTCTGTTGTTTGAAACCTTCAGTGCGGTAGCAGTCCCTATTGATCGCCCAAATATAATGATGTTGTTTTGAGAAAACCCTAACTCTTCAGTGGCATATTTAAATACGGCATTGCCATCCCGATATATCCCTTCTTCACTTGGAGAGCCTTCACTCTTTCCATAGCCGCGATAGCCTGCACCGATAACGTTGACCCCAGATTTTTGTAACTGAATTAAGTCAGGTATTCTGTTATAGATGTTGCCAGCATTACCGTGAAAATAAATCAATATCTTATCTGAGCTAGCCAAAGGAAGATAAAGACCTTGGATTTTCAGATGATCTTCTGTGTCAGTGAAAAACTCTTCAACACCGGGTGGCAGGCTGTTTTGGGATAATACATTTGTACTATCTGGATAGAATGCCATCTGGTTGACTATAAATTTGCATCCATACATAGCTGCTCCAGATATAACTATAAATGCTATTAGTAGAGTTCTTTTCATTTTATATTGAAAGTAATCATCAGAATTCTTGCGCTATTAAAAAGGTGACAGAGTTATGGTTTCAGCATTAGTAAAATCAAGGGAGATGAAGATTGATTTTATATCTACCTATAATAGGGTCGTTTCCCATTTTGCGAAACAGTTATGCTGGCGCATCAGGGCGGTGCTATGCCACAATAAGGCTAACAGTCTGAATTAAAATGGTTAATCTCCAGGTGTCTTTGATAAAACAAATAGTGTTGCTGGCTCTTCTTCAGCTTTTTCTGACCTCTGTTTATGCTGCGCCTCCCCAGGTGCTGGGTTATGGTGTAAAACCATGTGAGGCATACCTTGAAGCCTATGAAGGCTGGGATGCTGGTTTGGAGGAGCAGATTGAACAGTATCTACACTACCGTGGTTGGCTGACAGGTTTTGTTTCGGGCTTAAATCTGGCAATGGGTAAGGATGCATTGCAAGGCGTTGAAGTTTCTGGGGCGATGCGGCGCATTCAGCTCTATTGCGATGAAAAGCCTACGGATGACTTTTTTACCGCATCCATGTCGTTGATTAAATTACTTTCCAAGTTGGAGCAAGATGAAGCAGGGTAGTGGTTGGCTCTGCATCACTCATAAAAATGAAAATTGTCTCATTCAATACCAATGGCATTCGTGCCCGTCCCCATCAGCTTTTGGCACTTAAAGAGAAATATGCGCCAGATATTATCGGTATCCAAGAGACAAAGGTGCAGGATGCTGAATTCCCAGAAGCTATGATTGAGGAGCTGGGTTATAACGCAGCTTATCATGGGCAAAAAGGGCATTATGGTGTTGCTCTGTTATCAAAGCAGCAGCCAATATCAGTGCAACGAGGATTTTCGACTGATGAAGATGATGCCCAACGGCGATTTATTGCGGGCACCTATAGCACACAGGCCGGCGAGGAATTTACGGTCATCAATGGCTATTTTCCTCAAGGAGAGAACTGCTCCCATGAGACAAAATACCCTAACAAACGCCGGTTTTATGCAGACCTTTTGAGCTTTATTGATGAAAGCTTCACTCCCAATGACAGGTTGTTGGTGATGGGGGATGTGAATGTTGCGCCATTGGACATTGATATCGGTATTGGCCCAGCCAATGCTAAGCGCTGGCTGCGGGAGGGTAAATGCTGTTTTCTGCCCGAAGAGCGTGAGTGGTTGCAGAAACTGACGGATTGGGGGCTGCTGGATACCTATCGTGAGCTGCATCCTAATGTTGATGATCGTTTTAGCTGGTTTGATTACCGCAGCCGGGGATTTGAGCGCGACCCTAAACGAGGGCTACGTATTGATCTGATTCTTGCAACACAACCATTAATAGAGCTTTGTACAGATGCTGGAATAGCCTACGATATAAGGAGTATGGAGAAACCTTCTGATCACTGCCCGATATGGGCAACTTTTGCGGACTGACAATGGGTACTTATCAAGACAGCACATTTCTTAATGAGTGGCACGGTAGTGATAAGGAGCTGTTGAAAAAGGAGTTTGGACTGCTGGGGCATGAGCTGGCAAATGCAACCATTTTGCTGGCAACCTATATTCATAATGAACTTGGCGGCGAAGCTTTTGTATTGTTTCGTCAGAATGGGACGTTATATGAGGTTAATGCCAGTCACGACTCTATGGGGCTTTTGACTGACCAGTGGGAACCGGAAGAGACATTCCTGGAAGCTCTGCGCTATCGCCTTGAACAAGGACGCTTGGGACGTGCTGCAGATAACTCTAATTTGTTTGCAGATGAACTCAGTTTTTTACTAACCGAGTTGGAAATGGGCACATTAATTTGAGCATATGATGGCCTCTGCGCTGTTCCGCTTCTACGAAGAGCTGAATGATTTTCTCCCGCCTGCTCAACGCAAATGTAATATTGCATTAACCTTTTCTCCACCGACACCCGTTAAGCATCTGATTGAAACCATCGGTGTACCTCATACTGAGATAGAACTGATCCTAATCAATGGTGAGTCTGTTGGTCTGAACCAGTTGGTGGCTGATGGTGATCGGGTTAGCGTCTACCCAATGTTTGAGTCGCTGGATATATCTCCCCTGTTAAAAATCAGAGAGCAGTCTCTGCGTGAACCCTGTTTTATTGCAGATGCACATCTGGGCAAGCTGGCTCGTTATCTGAGAATGCTAGGGTTTGATACCCTCTATGATAATGATCTGGGTGATCAGTCATTGGCGAAAATCTCGGCTGAGCAGCATCGAATCCTGCTGACATCTGATCGGGCACTACTAATGCACCGCATTGTTACTCACGGTATTTATGTGCGGAAAGGTACCCCGTTACAGCAATTGAAAAATCTGGTGAGTCGATTGGATTTAGCGAATTGCATCTGTCCCTTTAGCCGCTGTATGCGCTGTAATGGCAAACTCAATGCCGTTGCAAAGTCGGTAATTGAAGATGGCCTACAGGCCAATACACGCAGGGTTTTTAATGAGTTTCGCCAGTGCCAGGCTTGTGGGCAGGTCTATTGGAAAGGGAGCCATTATCAACGTATGCAGCAGATAATAGAGGGATTTCGCTCAGACTAAAGAGGCGAGTATGCGATCTCCAGTGTCAGATAACTTCTCTAGTCGTACCTTGCGGATGCAGTTTTCCAGCGCCAAATCAGCAGGAGCCGGTATCGTAACCCGAAGAAAATTTGGTGTATATCCACTCCAGATTGCATCTCCCTGTTCATTTGTCTCGGTTGTGTTTTCGATCAAAACAGAAAACTCCTTTCCCAGATTGGCTTGCTGGTTGGCTTGTTTAAGGCTTTGCCCCAAATCATGGAGCGACTGGCTGCGTTGCTTTTGTGTCTCCCTGTCAATATGCCCAGGTAGTTCGGCTGCCTTTGTGCCGGGTCGGGGAGAGTAACTGAAGATATGTAGATGGCTGAACTTCATCTGTTCAACAAATATCAGGGTCTGTTGCCATTCATCATCTGTTTCACCCGGGAAGCCAACGATAATGTCGGTGGTGGCACAGAAATTAGGCACTCTTTGGCGTGCCTGTTCAATAAGTTGTTGGAAATCTGCTGTACTGCACCGGCGCGCCATGCGACGTAATACTGAGTCTGCACCACTCTGCAAGGGGAGGTGTAGGTGCGGCATGAGGCGGCTGTTTTCAAACAGTGACCAGAACTTTTCAGGCAGATCCCAGGGTTCAACTGAACCCAACCGGATGCGCTGAACTGTGGTTTCTTCGAGAATAGTTTTGATCAGTTGGAAAAGGTCGCTTCCAATATCACTGCCGTAACCACCGACATGTACACCAGTGAGCACGACCTCCTGTATGCCACCAGCATGAAGTTCTTTGATTTCACTAATGATTTCAGTGACAGGTCGGCTGCGCTCTTCACCTCGGGCTAGCGTAACAATACAGAAGGTGCAGCGATAGCGGCAGCCATCCTGCACTTTGATAAATGCGCGTTGGCGGCCTCTGGCCAGTAGTGTGCTTTCGCCTGGTTCAGTGGCTATTGCGGGCATGGCATGGAGATCAAGCTGTTTGGTAGCGATCTCTACCAGGCGGTCTTTGTCTTTATTATCGATTACCAGATCAATGCCTGAAGAATCAGCGGGATCCAGTGAAGCATAGCAGCCACTGACGACCAGCTTGGCTGTGGGGTTATTACGTTGTGCTCGACGTATCAGCTTGCGTGATTTGCGCACCGCTTCACCTGTTACGGCACAGGTGTTTACCACGACCAAGTCGGCTTCATTTAGCTCTTGGGTTAACTCATGACCAAGTGACTGAAAACCTCTACTCCAGGTTTCAAGTTCTGCTTCATTGAGACGGCAGCCGAGGGTTTTTAGATGAACACGCATGTATGGATCAGTAATGATTTTAAAAAGAGTGCAAAGGTAGCTGTGGTTGGAGTTTGTTTCAAGTGTATTGCATATCAAGGTACGTCATAATGCACTAAATTTAGGAATTGGGGTGGTATTGCACCATGTTTGAAACAGATAGTCTGCTTATTGTATTGCTCTTACTGAGTCTCCTAACCTTGGGGCTGGTGGTATTGCTGTGGTCGCGGCTCTCACAGGCAACCAAAGGGCAGATTGACCAAGGGACAGGGCTTGCCCGGATAGAGGAGTTGCTGCGTGAACAGGAACGCGTCTTCCGGCGTGAGCTGGCAGACGACAAAAAAGCTTTAGAGCAGCGGTTTGGTGATGTACAAAAGCATCAGGCAGAAGATGCAGGCAAATTACGAACTGATTTGGTGGAACGGTTTGAATCGCTGCAGAAAATAGTTTCAGAGAATCTGGCAGATGGTCGTTTGGCCCAGCAACGATCACTTTCTGAGTTAAGTGAATCACTACAGAAGGTGCTGCATGAAGGTATTACAGGCGTTGGTAAAGAGGTTAATCAGGTGCTGGTTCGCAACACTAAAGAGCTGGGTAAAAGGGTAGAGGGGTTAACTGAGAGTACAGATAAGCGATTGCAGGAGATCAGTGGGCAGGTAGAAAAGCGTCTGAGTGAAGGGTTTGAAAAGACAACAGAGACCTTTACCAAGGTGCTGACCCATCTAACACGCATTGATGAAGCGCAGAAGCGAATTACTGAACTCTCCAGTAATGTTGTCAGTCTGCAGGAGGTGCTGGCAGATAAGCGTTCTCGTGGAGCCTTTGGTGAGGTTCAGCTAAATGCCCTGGTACGCAATATGTTGCCAGAGAATAGTTTTGCACTGCAATACCAGCTCAAGAATGACAAACGAGTGGACTGCATGCTGTTTCTGCCAGAACCTACGGGTAATATTGCAGTGGATGCCAAGTTCACCCTGGAGAGCTTTCAGCGCATGACGGATCTGCAGGTATCGGATAGCGATCGGGAGAAGGCGAGCAGACAGTTCAAACAGGATATTCGCAAACATATCAGTGATATTGCAGAAAAATATATTCTGCCTGGACAAACGGCAGATGGCGCTATGATGTTCATTCCTGCAGAAGCTGTGTTTGCTGAGATTCACGCCCACTTTCCCGATTTGGTGGAGGAGGCCAATCGGCGGCGGGTATGGCTGGTCTCACCAACTACGATGATGGCGATCCTGACAACAGCGCGTGCTGTACTAAAAGATGCAGCAACTCGTGAACAAGTGCATATTATTCAGCAGCACTTGGGTGCGTTGTCAATGGATTTTGGTCGTTTTCAGGAGCGAATGAATAAGCTCTCTCAGCATATTCGCCAGGCTCATGAGGATGTGGATCAGGTGAATACCTCGGCGCGTAAGATCACCAGTCGGTTTGAGAAGATAGAGAAGGTTGAGTTGGAAGATGCGCCTGAGCCTGCGGTATTGCCAGGCTCAGATACATAGTTGTATTAGTTTGCTGCCTGCCAGGATCCATCAGGCTGGCGGCAAGCAGTACCATAGACAACCTCTTGTTTGCCATCGATGATGGCTTCAGTCGTGTATTCACGACAGGGGCCACTAGATGTTTCATAGGTTTTGGTTGGTGTTACCGTATACTCACTCTCAGTATCAGGGTTTTTCCAGGTTGTACGTTGGTTAGTTGGCGCTGTTTCCAAAGATTGCTGGGCACGGTAACGGTCATTTTCATCCATTTGCTCGCCAATAGAACTACCAACATATGCACCTAGTAGCGTTCCAACAATAACAGCTGCTGTACGGCCAGATCCTCCACCTACCTGGTTACCAAGCACACCGCCGGCAACACCGCCGAGAACTGCACCAGCCTCCCGTTGAGTCGGCTCCTGACACCCGATTAATAGTGTGAGCGATATAAGGGTGACAACAGATACTTTAGCTTTCATACGTGTGGTTCTCCAAAACTATGGTGTTTGGCTATTAGAAGCAACCTGTACTCTATTTATAGCCCATATTTTTGAATGATTAGATGAGAGTGACAGCTATTGGTTCAATCTAGAATGGTTAATTATTGCCAGCCAGAAATAAGCGCAGCAATGGTGTCAGATGCTGAATCTGAGATGTCTATAATTTGCAGCCCTGTCCAGTAACTGCAGGTGTCTTTTGCGCGCAGACACCATAGACTTTCCACGCCAAACTCAATGCTGTTAGCACCATCTATTGGTGCTGATAATGGCATTTGCAGCTGAAAGAGTGTGCCAGGCGCAGTGGAAACTGAACCAATAAGCATTAAGCCACCCATGCTGATATTTGCCAGATAGCCGAGTGTTTGCCCTGTATTAACATCAAAGATAGCAATGCTTTCATTGGGCCGTTTTCTGATTGAAACTCTTTTATTTTGCATGGTGGATGCGCTCGATATAAGTCAGCACTATTGATTAACCTGTTTCTAAATATCAGCTTGAAGCAGGTTGTGCATTAAGGGTTTGCTGCAATTTGTCCTTAATTGCTCTATAAGCCTGGCTTACAAAAGGGATCTGCGTGCGTCCCAGAATACGTGCATTTCCTTCACAGAGATCCCGTACAAGGACATTAGCAGACATAACTGTAGCCTGTATGCCATTGTGATCAACAAACATATATTTTTTAGTCGCAGGGCTGTACCAGGAGAGTTTGATGCGTCGTTTGCCTTTGCGATTGTTAACTCGAAATTCGAACCAAGTGCCACATTTTACACTTTCCAGTGTTTGTAACATTTCGAGCTCTTCATCCGTGAACGCAAGAATTTGAGAGTCAATACCCAGTGATTCTTTGGTGCTTTCTGATGTATTTGCAATTGCATCTGTAGCACGCTTTTCTTCTTCTGTTGTAAGCGTTCCACATAGCAGCTTAAATAAAGTGTCGACATCTACTTGGTGGAAGTTGCCCAGGGTAGACAGGCTTTGCTCTATATCTTTACGTAAAACATCAAGCCGGTTGCGGAATGGTATACTGTCTTTTTCATCAGCACCTACATTTAAAAGCTCAAGTATTTCATCGATAATTTGAAGGCTTTCGCGCCATATTTCAGAGTCCTTGAAATTGGGGTCACGTAAGATAATCAGGATGAGTTTATCTGTCCATACGTGTTTGAAAAACTGCAAGGCAATATCTGGGAGCTGCTTGTGCGTCTCTGTGCAATCCTTGACTGCCTGCATTGCCTGAGTTCGGGCATTTTCAAATTTATCCCGACCTCGAGCAGCCTCTTGTGATCTCTTTTCAATAGCCGCAGATTTTTGTTCAAGCTTGGCCGCATGTGCTCGCAGCTCTTGATACAAATCTTCAAATATTTGCAGATTCTCTTCAAAATTAGCCAGGATAGAGTCAATGATTTCCCGTAGGTGAGCATAGATGCCAACATCAAGGTTCATTTCATCTATCCATTGGCTACCCACACGAATCATGAGATTCATAAGCTGCTGGGTTGGATGATCTTCTGATGTGAGGGTGTTCGAATCCAGTATGGCAGCTTTTAGGTAGGGCGTGTGCAGGTGGCAAAGCAGAGTCTTTGCTGTATTGGGCAGCACGGGATCATCCAGCACCTGCTCAAAGAGCATGCCGACCAGTTCGATGGTGTTCAGGTCAGCAGTTGGAATTCTGCGTCGGTCAATACCGTTAAAGAGTTTGTTACGCTCTTCAGTCAGTGTATTGCGCAATCCTTCAATAAAAACCTGGTCAACCTGTAGCCTTGGAATGGCCGTGTGTTGTGGGTCACCTGATGATTGAGCAGCTATGCTAGCTTCAACTGCTCGATCCATTGTTTTACTAATTGATGGCTGAATGCTGTTGATTTGCTGAAGTAGATTGGCTTTGCTTACCATCTCAATAGGTGCTGCACTCGCACCAGATGCAGGCGTTAAAGGAGCATGTTTTGGGTCATTTTGCCTATGACTAATGAGCAATGAGCTTATCGCATTGAGCAGTTCTGAACCGAGTGTCTCAGGTTCAGATGTAGTGCTGCTCTCTTTTTGGGCTGCTTCAGACGTTGGCTGTGTGAGATTTTTATTGCCCTCTGATGGTGTAAAACCACCTCTGTTCTCAGGTGTAGGGCTGGCAGATTTTGATGGTGTATCTGTATGTGGTTTTTTCTGCTCTAGAGTTGCTTTACTGATAATAGATTTCAGATTGGGAAAGATACCTGCTTCTATTAAGAGCGCATTGCAGTCATCGTAGATACGTCCCATGCACTTCATGACATATTTTTCAAAAAGCGCATACATAATAATCTTGGTACGGCTATCAACAGCTATTCTTGTGATTGCAGTTTTGAATGCATTCATGATGTGGAGGGGGCTGGCCGGAAGATCGCGATCAGCCAGTTTTTTTCCACCTTGAATCAAGGTCATTCGCTGGGTGTAAGCGTAGATCTCTTTGTAGTAAATATTATTTGCTTTATAGGCGATCTTTTGTAAAGCAATGCCATCTTCCAGGTCTGTTTTATCAACAAGTGACCATTGCGTGTGCTGGGGAGACGCTGGTTCATCCTCTTCAGGTATTGAAGGGCGCTTATGCAGAAAATTTGCATACCCCTTTGATATCTCTTTCTGAAATGTTTGTTCAACAAGTGAGCGCTTGTCCCGTATATTCAGAGATGCCTCAATAAAGACACTTCGAATGGCATTGCTCTCGGCTTTATCTGCAAATTCGAGTAGCGCGGGTTCAGCATGACTGTACATTTCGCTGAGCAGGGAAGAGAGTTCAATAAGGGTAAGGTCTCTGCATTGCCCTACAACTTGCTGGAATTTAAAGTCTGGCGACTGAATATTTAAGTTTAGGCTATCCATTATTTCTTCAACTTGATGTTGATAAGTGCTTTTT
>Ga0316190_10000021_pt1 | contig 88087 bp, 75 predicted proteins | sample Eddworburrow2_MG_FD_204929 | JGI IMG/M metagenome (GOLD analysis project Ga0316190, IMG submission 204929) | Coastal sediment microbial communities from Maine, United States - Eddy worm burrow 2 | ecosystem: Environmental > Aquatic > Marine > Coastal > Sediment | place: USA: Maine | collected...
AAGCGCTGGTCATCGACTACGTCCGCGTCTTCCAGGGTCCGGATACGGCCGAGCGCTGGGAAGCCGGCTTCGTCGACAATTTCTCCGGCTGGCAGGAAGTGGCCGTGCCTTTCGACAGCTTCACCCGCAGCGCGGAACAGCCCAACGGCGCGCCCGATGACGGGCTGGGCCTGAACGAGATCTGGGGCTATGGCTTCACGCTGCCGGCCGGTGGTTCGACGGCCAGCCCGGTGCTGCTCGACCAGGTACGCCTGACGGTGCCGCCAGTGATCGTGACCAACCTCGATGACAACGGCGATGGCTCACTGCGGTGGGCGCTCGACACGGTCGGCAACGGCGGCTTTGTGGCCTTCGACCCGGCGCTGGCCGGCGGCACGGTCACGCTGACCAGTGGCCCCTTGGTCACCGGCAAGCAGGTCACCGTCGATGCGGCCAGCGCACCCGGCATCACCGTGAGCGGCGGTGGAACCGACCGCGTGCTGATCGTCAATTCCGGCGCCGATGTCACGGTTCGCCAGCTGGCCATCAGCAACGGCTTTGGCTGGCAGCTGGGCGGGGGCGTCATCAACAACGGCGCCCTGACCCTCGACCACGTCACGGTGAGCGATAACCTGATGGCGACAGATGTCGGTCAATTCTGGCAGGGCGGCGGTGGCATTTACAACGGTGAATTCGCCTCGCTGACGCTGGTCGACAGCACAGTGATGAACAACACCGCGGGTTGGTCCGGTGGCGGGGTGTTTTCCTTCTTCAACACCTCGACGACGATCACGCGCAGCACGATCAGCAACAACCTGTCCAACGACGTGGGCGGGGGATTGCGCCTGCTGGGCAACGCAGACATCACCAACAGCACCATCAGCGGCAACGTGTCGACCGGCTGGTACGGTGGCGCAATTTTCCTCACCGACGGTGTTGTTAACATGGTCAACTCCACCGTGGCGGACAATGTCTCGCCGCCGTTTGCCCCGGCTGCCATCTTCGTCGGCACCTTCGGCGACGGTAGCGCCACGCTCAACCTGGGCAACAGCATCGTGGCGGCCAACGTGACGGAAGGCTGCTTCCTGGCACCTTTCGGTCCTGGACCAGTAGCAATCAACTCGCTGGGCTCCAATGTGTTCTCCGATGGAACCTGTTTCCCGGTAGGCAGCGACCAGATCGTGGGCGATGCGATGCTGGGCCCGCTCGCTGACAACGGCGGCCCGACCGAAACGCAGGCGCTGCTGGCCGGCAGCCCGGCCATCGATTCAGCGGACAACGCTGTTTGCCCCGCCACCGACCAGCGCGGCGTGGCGAGGGACGCCAGCTGCGATGTTGGCGCCTACGAGTTTGTTCCCTGAACCTTGCAGCCGCAGGGCGGCCGGTCGGTGACCGGCCGCCCACATCCGGCTTCAGGCCGGGAGTGAAAAAAGGAACCAAAAAAAAGAAAAAGACACTCATGGCTTTTCCAAGAAAAGGGGCCGGATACCTTTTGGAAAAAGTGCATCGAGTACTTGTTTATCCCACACTCTTGTCTCATATTTAGTCTTGGTCTTTCGCCCGACCGTCTGACCCTACATATTCCTGCGATATTCCCCACCCACGTCATAAAGTGCATGGCTCATGCTCCCCAGGGAGCAATCCTTAGCTGCTTCCATCAGCGACTCAAAAGTGTTCTTCCTCTCACGCGCCACCTGCTGAAGCCTGGCCAACTCAGGCGAAGCTTCTTCCCGGTGCGCCTCCCTGAACGTCTCAACATTCTCAACCTGCTGATCCTTCTCTTCATCGGTCGAGCGCATCAATTCCACTTCACCACCCTCAGCATGGCTTTCCTTGCCACCCAAAAAGGTATTCACCCCAATCAACGGCAAACTGCCATCGTGCTTCTTGTGCTCGTAGTACATCGATTCATCCTGGATCTTGCTGCGCTGGTACATGGTATCCATCGCGCCCAACACACCACCGCGTTCCGAAATCCGCTCAAATTCCTGGTAAACAGCCTCTTCAACCAAATCGGTCAGTTCATCAACAATAAAACTACCTTGCCACGGGTTTTCACAAAAATTCAAACCCAGTTCCTTGTTGATGATCATCTGGATGGCAACGGCGCGGCGCACGCTTTCTTCGGTCGGCGTGGTAATGGCCTCGTCGTAGGCGTTGGTGTGTAGCGAGTTGCAGTTATCGAACAGGGCATACAGCGCTTGCAACGTGGTGCGGATGTCGTTGAACTGGATTTCCTGTGAGTGCAATGAACGACCGCTGGTCTGGATGTGGTATTTCAGCATCTGGCTGCGGCGGTTGGCGCCGTAGCGTTCGCGCATGGCGCGGGCCCAGATACGACGGGCGACACGTCCTATTACGGTGTATTCGGCGTCCATGCCATTGGAGAAAAAGAAACTTAAATTTGGCGCAAAATCGTCTATGTTCATGCCACGTGCGAGGTAGTACTCGACGATGGTCAGGCCATTGCTGAGTGTGAAGGCCAGTTGGCTGATCGGGTTCGCTCCGGCCTCGGCGATGTGATAGCCGGATATCGAAATACTATAGAAATTGCGTACGGCGTTATCCACGAAAAACTGCTGGATATCACCCATCATGCGCATGGCGAACTCGGTGGAGAAGATACAGGTATTCTGTGCCTGGTCTTCCTTGAGGATGTCGGCCTGAACGGTACCGCGTACTTTTTTCAGGGTGGCGGTCTTGATCTCTTCATAGGTTTTGGCATCGACCAGTTTGTCACCGGTGATACCCAGCATGGCCAGGCCCAAACCGTTATTGCCCTCGGGTAGTTCACCTGCATAATGCGGCTGTTTGCGGCCCTTGAAGTGTTTCTTGATTTTCTTTTCGGCCTGTTCCCACTGGCCGCTTTCCTTCAGGTGAAGCTCCACCTGCTGGTCAATGGCCGCGTTCATGAAAAACGCCAGTATCATCGGCGCCGGGCCGTTGATGGTCATGGAGACCGATGTGTTGGCTGCACACAGGTCAAAGCCGGAATAGAGCTTTTTCAGATCGTCCAGAGTGGCAATGGAAACACCCGAGTTACCGACCTTGCCGTAGATATCCGGGCGGGTGTGCGGGTCTTCGCCGTACAGGGTTACAGAATCAAAAGCAGTACTCAAACGCACCGATGCCCCATCCTTGCTCAGGTAGTGAAAACGCCGGTTGGTACGCTCCGGTGTGCCCTCGCCTGCGAACATACGGGTCGGATCTTCGCCTGCTCTGCGGTAAGGAAAAACACCCGCGGTATAGGGATAACCACCGGGCAGGTTTTCGCGCATCAGGAACGATAACAACTCGCCCCAGTCGCGGTCCCGGGGCATGCCAATCTTGGGAATCTGGAATTTGCTCAGGGATTCCTTGTAGTTGTTGCCGGTAATTTCGCGTCCACGCACCTCGTAGGCGTATTGCTCTGTGCGAATGCCCTTCTTTCTTGCGGGCCATTGATTGAGAAGCTCAACAGCCTCGGCCGAAAGTTCCTGCATGGCTACGTTATAGCGTTGGCGAAGCAGGACAAATTCTCCATCACCAACGATGTGCTCACTGCCGTACAGCTCAAAATTGGCAGGCAATGCGGGATCTGAAAGGTCTTTCAGACACTCGTAATAATTTTGCGCAAGGCTGGCGGACTGTGCCAGGGTTTCGATGTCCTGGTTGATTTCCCTACCCTGCTCGGCAATTTCAGCCAGGTAGCGTGTGCGATTGCCCGGGATCAGTACAGTGGCTTTGGGGGTGTGATCGGAGACATCCAGGTTGATTGCCCAGCTATCTTCGGGCAGATCCAGCTTTTCACGTAACAGACGTACCAGGTTAACAAACATCCAGCTGACACCGGGGTCATTGAACTGGCTGGCGATGGTCGGGTAGACGGGTACATCCTCATCATCCATGGTGAAAGCGAGGTGGTTGCGTTTCCATTGTTTGCGGACATCACGCAGCGCGTCTTCGGCGGCGCGTTTGTCAAATTTGTTCAGGATGACCAACTCGGCGTAATCCAGCATATCGATTTTCTCAAGCTGGCTCTGGGCGCCAAACTCCGAGGTCATGACATAACAGGGGAAATCCACCATATCGACGATTTCAGAATCGGATTGACCAATACCGGCGGTCTCGACAATGACCAGGTCAAAGCCGGCAGATTTGAGGAAATGGATGGCATCCTGCAGCATGGCGCTGGTGGAAAGATGCTGACGCCGGGTCGCCATCGAGCGCATGTAAATACGCTCGCTACGCAGGGAGTTCATGCGGATACGGTCACCCAGCAGGGCTCCGCCGGTGCGCCGCCGGGTCGGGTCAACCGCCAGGATGGCGATACGTTTTTCCGGGAAGCTGGTCAACATGCGGTTCAGCAGTTCATCGGTGACCGATGATTTACCAGCACCACCGGTTCCTGTGATACCGATGACGGGCGCCTGCGTGGCTGCACCGGCCCATTCATGACGCTTCATTTTCAGTTGGGCTTCGCCAAACAGCCCGGCTTCCAGTGCAGTCAGTATTTGCGCTACATCACTGGCATTGTCCTTGCGGAGTTCTTTTGGCATGACTGGTGCAATGCGATGATCAGCAGCGCGTTGTACGACGTCTTCTATCATCTCGACCAGGCCCATGCCCATACCATCATCGGGGTGGTAGATACGGTTGATACCGTAGTCTTCCAGTTCCTTGATTTCTTCCAGCGTAATGGTGCCGCCACCACCGGCAAAGATCTGGATGTGCCCTGCCCCGCGCTCCCTGAGTTGATCGATCATGAAACGGAAAAATTCATTGTGACCACCCTGGTAAGAAGACACGGCAATCGCATCGGCGTCTTCCTGTATGGCGGCGCGGACGATATCAAGCACACCGCGGTTATGACCGAGGTGGATCACCTCGCAGCCCTGCGCCTGGATCAAGCGGCGCATGATATTGATGGCAGCATCATGACCATCGAATAATGAGGCGGCGGTAACAAACCGCAGCGGCGTATCAAGTGCCGTCTTTTTGTTATCACTGATGTCAGAACCTGCGTGGCTCATGGTGCTTTTCTCGTGTTGTTTACTCATGGTATTAATCTCTACCTGTTACTTCAGCCAGGGCAACGTGGCATTTATTTTCCACGCTCTGCAGGTCACTCATCATGACCTCCAGGTCCCGCCGTTTTTGTTCCAGTTCCGATCGCTTCTCACCTATTCGGACAATAAATTTTTCAAGTTGTTTTTGATTACCCCGCGGCGAGCCGTACATCTTTATCATATCGGCCGTTTCGTCCAGGGTCAGACCGAGTCGTTTGCCACGCAGGATCAGCCTCAGGCTGGTTCGGTCAGCCGGGCTGTATATTCGTCTTGTACCCTCGCGCCTGGGGCTCAGGTAGCCCTTTTCCTCGTAGAAACGGATGGTACGGGTGGTAATACCGAATTCTCCCGCGAGTTCACTGATGGAATATGTTTTTTTCATCCCGGGCATTCCTGGTTGATGTGTGTTGCCAAAGGTTTCAAATGGTTAGGAAATAATACATTACGTTTACGTTAACGTAAAGTAAATCTGCGCGTAAGCCAGGGATGTGTAAATACGTTATGTACCAGGGGAATCCGCGTGGGTAACGAGTTATCCACCCTACGATCTGCCATGACCGCACCCTGCCGTTGATTGATTGTGTATGATTAATGCTGCACTATTTTATAAAACAGCAACACGGGAAAGGAAGCATCTGCCATGACATTAGACATCACCTTGTACGAATACGGCCCCAGTCGTTCAAAGCAGGCCCGTTGGGCATTGCTCGAATGCGGACTTGAGTTTAAGGCCGTCGGAGACCTGAACATTCTGCACTCCGAGGAGCTTGAAAAGGTCAATCCCATGGGCAAGGTGCCTGCGATGGTGATTAACGGTGAACCCCTTTTCGAGGCGGCGGCAATCTGTACTTACCTGGCAGACCTGGTACCGGAGAAAGGTCTGATTGCACCATCTGGAACCAGGGAACGTGCGTTGCATTTGCAGTGGGTCAGTTTTGCCCTGACTGAAATGGAGGCGTATTTGTGGAGCAATGCCAGGAACACCTTTGTACTGCCCAAAGAACAACGGATAAAGGCATTGTTTGAGCAAAACAATAAGGCCTTTGTACATGCAGCAAAGGTTCTGGATAAGGTGCTGGCGGATTTGGATTACCTGATCAATAACCGCTTTTCTGTAACAGATATCCTGGTAGGATTTACCGTTAACTGGGGGAGTGGTGCGGGGTTGCTGGAGGAAACACCCAACCTTCAGAAATACCTGGAACGTTTGAAGGAAAGGCCTCACTGTACGCTGTGATGTGAGTAATTTTTTACGCACCGTTGGGGTTCGATCAGGGTTACCGCGTGGGTAACAAGTTACCCACTCTACGTGGGTGATTCAAGCACTTCATCGCATGTCTGCATCCTCTTGTCGAATCAGCGGCGACATTCGCTTCATCGCAGAGCACACTGATATTCAAGTGTTGTCGGTACCCGCATTTTTGGCGGACCAGAGGGACCGGCTCCTTAATACCTGTATTTGACACTCAAGGAGTTCCGATGAAGAAGCGTATTGTTGTATCCATTTCAGCCGGCCTGATGCTGGCCACATCGTTTGTATCAGCCGAAGAAACACTACCGTTGAACGCGGTTAACCGCGCCAATGAGGTCATTGATGCAGCGCTGGAAGCATATGGTGGTGCCGAAACCATCACCAATCTGAACAGCGTGGCACGCAAGAGTCACTTCACTACCTGGGCCACCAACCAGAGTCGTTCACCCGGCCCGCCATGGGATGAAAACGAGCAGATGAGCTTTTCTGCCATCGATTTTGAAAACGAAACGTTCGTCGGCAAGAACAAGGGCAGTGGCAATGGTTTCGATTTTGACGGCAGCCAGATTATCGAGGGAGAAGAAGGCTGGCAGGTAAGTTATCGGGCCGGTACGGTCACGGCTATCGCCGAACCGGACTTCAACAACACGGCCGGCCCGTTTATCCGTGTCACAGCACCATTGCTGGTCAAACAACTACAGAATCGGCGTCACACATCACACTGGCTGGGTGAAGTTGAATTTGAAGGTCGACCTCATGATGTCATTACACTGGTTATGGAGGTTGGGCCCGCGCTAAGCCTTTACTTTGATCAGGAGACTCATCTATTAAGCCGAAGTGAGCGCGTCTTGCCGCCGTTTGGCCAGGTTGACTACCGGTTCACAGATTATGAAACGGTTGACGGTATTCCGTTCAGCAAAACCTTCAAGCTTTATGTGAATGACCAACCCAATGTGTTCATCGACATCAAATCAACCATGGTTAACCAGTCCATTGAGGAATATGCCGCCGTGCCAACGACATTGGAAATGGTCGAGGCTGCCCCACCCGCCCCAACCGAGGTGGAGGTACAGGAAATCAAGGAAGGTGTGTTTCTGGTCGGTGGTGGCAACACCTATGCCATGTTTGTTGAAATGGATGACCACATCATTGCGGTTGGCGGTACGGCAGGCATACCCGAACGTATCAAGGCGCTGCGCGAGGTTGTCAAAGACAAACCGATCAAGTATGGCGTGATGACCCACCACCATAATGATCATGTACTTGGTGTGCCGGCTTACCAGGCTGAAGATGCGATGGTGCTGACCGTGAAGGAGCACGAAGTAGTCATGCGTGCCGCCGCCACGGATGCAGACTCTTTAAAACTACAGTTTGTTGAAGACAAATATGTATTTGACGATGGCAACCGCAAGCTTGAGATCATCGATTTTGGGCCGACGCCACATGCAGAACACATCCTGATGGCGTGGTTGCCGGAAGAAGGTATCCTTTTTGAGGCCGATCACTTCCCCAATCCAACCAATGGCCAGATGGCGCCTGCACAACCGGTAACCATTCGCATGGCGGAAGTCATCAAGGAGAAGGGACTGGATGTGAAAATAATCGTTGGTACACACAGTCCGCGGATCGCCAGCATTGACGACCTGCGTAAAGCATTGGCATTAAGCCCGGTCCAGGTAGCGCAAAACAATCCCTGATCGACCATTGAGCTTCTAATCAAAAACCCGCACATGCGGGTTTTTGGTTTTGAATCGAGTACCCGACTCAAATAGCCCGTTTCTTAGTCATCCATGTCATCCACATCAAACTGACCCGTCAGACGTCGCCTGATATGTGACCAGGACATCCCTGTAGCCAGTATGAGCGAAACCAACAGCAACGCCAGGTAGGTAATGAAACCGGTTGAATCAACGCTCAGCCAACCAACATCCACCAGTAACCAGATGATGGCAGCAAATAACGCAGTACCAAGCGTTACACCAAGCCAGCCCATTGAAAGAAAAGTGGCACGCAAATATATGATCCAGCCAATGAGTAAAACCAGACCCACGATGGCCACAACGGGCCCAAATTCTGTTTGTTCTGCCAACAGCCAGCTAATGTAGGAATAACCACTCGGGTTATAGGTGCCAAACACCAGCGCCGCTGCGAATACCCATCGTCCGAGAAAGCTACCTGCTGTGAATTCTGTTGCCATATTAATCCCTGCTATTTAGTGAGTAATTTCGTCATATTAAACCCTTTGTTAAGGGGTATACCAGATAGGTGATGTCCAGGCGCGTTCCTGAATCGTAGACTGTACATCCTCCAACAACGGCAGATTATGCCTGACTGCATCATAGGTACTCCACCTTGGCGTTGGAATTTCCAGAACGCGGGCGAAGTAGGACGCGTGTTGTACCGCGTTGAATTTCTCATCGATCCAGTTGCCTGTCAACTGGGCGGCACCGATTGAATGAGTAAAGAACACGATGATCAGAGTCGTGCGGAATACACTGCTATGTTAATCTTACCGGCTGATTTTCATCATTTAGGACACCCCTTGTGAAAAAACTGATTGCACTGATCTTGCTGCTCCCGTTGGCGGCTTGTAATAATGAGACAAACACCGAAACACCCATCGCTGCCGTTGAAAAGCCGGCACTGCCCGCCGGCATCACGCTGATTGATGAATTCAAGGGTGATGACAGCGGTATCGCCATTCCCTACGCGAAGTACCGCCTGGCCAATGGCCTGACGGTCATCCTGCACGAAGATCATTCCGATCCACTGGTACATGTGGATGTGACCTATCATGTAGGCTCAAACCGTGAAGAGATCGGACGATCAGGATTTGCCCACTTTTTCGAACACATGATGTTCCAGGGTTCAGCAAATGTTGCCGATGAGGAGCACTTCAAACTGGTATCGAATGCGGGCGGAACCCTGAACGGCTCAACCAACTCGGACCGCACCAACTACTACGAAACCCTACCGGTGAATCAATTGGAAACTGCACTGTGGCTCGAGGCCGATCGCATGGGCTTTTTACTTGAAGCAGTGACCCAGGAGAAATTTGAAGTTCAGCGTGAAACGGTCAAAAACGAACGTGGCCAGCGCGTAGATAACCAACCCTACGGACGTGCTATTGAAACGTTGAGCAAGGCCCTGTATGAACAGGATCATCCGTACTACTGGCCCGTTATCGGCTGGCTGGAAGACCTTGATCGTGCGGATGTTGATGACCTGAAAAGATTCTTCCTGCGCTGGTATGGCCCGAACAACGCGGCGCTGACCGTCGGCGGTGATATCGATCCGATGGCCACACTTGAACTGATCAATAAATACTTCGGTTCCATACCTGCCGGCCCGGATGTTGAGAACCTGCCAAAACAACCGGGTCAACTCACCGCCGATCGTTACGTAACGCTCGAGGACAACATCCATCTGCCTGCCATCGCGATGATCATTCCAACCGTTTACGCCAACCATGCAGACGAAGCACCATTGGACGCTGCCGCCAAGATAATGGGACAGGGACAGGCTTCGTTGTTGTATCAAAGCCTGGTTCAGACGGGCCGTGCGGTACAGGCCAACGTAAGTCACAGGTGCCGGGAACTGGCGTGTGAAATGATGTTCATCGTTATACAGAACCCGGCTTCCGGTGAAACTCTTACTGAAATGGAAGCTGCCATTCGTGAAACCCTGGAAGAGTTTGCCAACCGGGAAGTCTCCGAAGACGACCTGCAAAAGTTCAAAGCAGGCTATGAGTCCGGTCGCGTATTCGGTCTGCAAAGCGTGGCAGGCAAGGTTTCCACCCTGGCGGCATTTCAAACTTACACCGGCAGCCCGGCGGGAATCGGTGATGAAATACAGCGATATCTTAATGTCGAGATCGATGATGTTAACCGCGTATTCAGCGAGTACATTGCAGGCAAGCCTGCCGTTATCTTGAGCATCGTACCCAACGGTCAACCTGAATTGGCCGCGGCAGTTCAAAACTTCGATGCACCTGAGCGTGATATCCCGGAAAGCTTTGGTGATGAAGAGGCGGTGCTTGCTTTGCGACCGGTGACAGACGACTTTGATCGCAGCCTGCAGCCGGTTCCGGGTGTCAATCCTGCGGTCGAATTGCCCGCTATCTGGGATACCTCGCTTTCCAACAATGTTCGCGTGCTTGCTGTTCCAAATACAGAAACACCAACGGTCACGATCCGTGCCTCGTTCGCGATGGGACAACGTGATGAACCGGCGGGTAAAGCCGGTCTGACCGCGTTAACTACTGCACTCATGGGCGAAGCCATGATAGACCGTAGTGCAGCGGAGTTTTCCGAAGAGCTGGAACGTATTGGCGCCAACGTCAGTGTTTTTTCCGGTCAATATGAAACGACGGTATCTCTTAACACATTAACCAAACATCTCGATAAAGCCATGTCTCTCATGATGGAACGCGTGCTTAAACCGGCGTTTACCGAGGAGGATTTTCAGCGAATCAAGAGCCAGACCATTGAGGCTTTGCTGGCCTCACGCAAAACACCTAACGGCCTCGCGGGGCGGGCGATCAGCTCGGTGTTATATGGTTCCACGCACCCGCTTTCATATCCGGCGTCAGGCTTACCATCTACTGTCGAATCTTTAACCTTGGATGATGTAAAAGCCTATTACGCGGCCCATATTCCTTCTCACCTGACCGGCATAACCGTCAGCGCTGATCTTCCCCAGGCTGAAATCATAGCTGCCCTGCAGGGCTTCGCCGCGCTTGATGTGACAGAAGTCTATCGCGCCCCCATCGAGAACCTGCCCGAGATAAAGGGCCGGACGCTTTACGTGGTCAACAAGGAGGGTGCGGCACAGTCGAGTCTGCGCACGACGCAACCGTCGCTCAAGTACGACGCGTTGGGTGATTACTACAAAGCCGGACTGGCCAACTTTAACCTTGGCGGCACCTTTAACAGCCGTATCAACCTGAACCTGCGTGAAGACAAGGGTTATACCTATGGTGCGAGCAGCGGCTTTAGTGGTGGTCCGGAACTGGGTAGTTTTTCTGTCTCCTCCGAAGTCAACAAAGAGGCAACTGCTGCTTCCGTCACCGAGGTATTGAACGAGCTTGAGAACTATGCAGCCAGCGGAATGGATGAGGCCGAATACGATTATATGCGCTCTGCCATCGGCCAGCGTGATGCGCTTCAGTACGAAACCCCGGGCCGGAAGCTGGGTCTTTTGGGCAATATTATGCGCTACGACCTGCCGTTGAATTACCGTACACAACAGGTGAATATTTTGAAAGAGACCGACCGGGAAGTACTGAATGAATTGGCCGGCAAGTTAATCCAACCGGACAACATGGCGATCGTCATCGTCGGCGACGAGGCAGTGCTGCGTGAAGAGCTTGAAGCCCTCGGCATGCCGATCAAAAACCTCGATGAAGATGGCTTCGAAATAGAATAGGGAAAACGCGTGGGTGCGTAATTTTGTTACGCACCTTCAGGTTTTAGATAACGGCAGTTTTAAGAGAACCTTTCACATCCGTTGGAGCAGACAGGAATTCCAGACAGGCGACATTCTCTGTTTCATCGGTGAACGGGTAGCCGGTTTCTTCCAGGAACTGATGAAAGGCATCTTCGTCCTGTGCAGGCACCAGGAAACCCGCGAGAATCCGGGCATTGGCAGCGGCGTGGTTACGGTAGTGAAACAAGCTGATGGACCACCGTCCTGCCAGTACCGTTAAAAACTCAAGCAAGGCACCGGGTCGCTCTGGAAATTCAAAGCGATACAGTCTTTCACGCTCACCGGGCGGCAATCGACCACCAACAAGGTGCCGCATATGCAACTTGGCCACCTCATTATTGGACAGGTCTTTAACCGCATAGCCACTGTCGGCCAGCTTTCTTTGTAAATGCCCGGATGACTCCTGTAAACGTACGCCGACGAATATATGGGCGTGCTGCCTGCTGGCAAAACGATAATTGAATTCGGTGACCGAGGATTCACCCAGGATACTGCAAAACTCCAGGAAGCTGCCCGGCCGTTCCGGAATCGTAACTACCAGCAGGGCTTCGGTACCCTCACCGAGGGCACAGCGTTCCACGATGTGACCCAGGCGGTCAAAGTTGATGTTGGCACCACTGAGCAGGGCTACCCAGTCACCACCGGGTGCGTTGCTTGCTGACTCCATGGCCGCATAACGTATGGCACCGGCAACGGCCAGTGCACCGGCAGGCTCGACCGTGGCGCGGACTTCTTCAAAAATTGACTTCACGGCAGCACAGACCTGGTCGACAGTGACCGTGATCACCTCATCCACCAGTTCACGGCACAACTCAAAAGTCAGACTGCCCACTTTACGCACCGCAACACCATCTGAAAAAATTCCGGTGGTGCCAATATCCACGGGGTGTCCGGCAGCCAGGGCCGCCTGCATACTGGCAGCGTCTTCAGGCTCAACTCCAATAATACGCACCTGTGGATATACCGCCTTTATCGTTGCCGCCACCCCGGCAGCCAGGCCGCCACCGCCAATAGGTAAGAATATGACACCGGGAGGTGCCTCCAACTGCTGGCTTATCTCGATACCGAGCGTTCCCTGCCCTGCGATGACTTCAGGGTTGTCGAACGGGTGAATAAAATAACCGCCGCTTTGATCACTGAATGCGATCGCCATCTCGCAGGCCGTATCGTAATCATCACCGCAAAGTTCGATATTCGCACCCAGTGCTTTCACTGCACGGACCTTGATTTCAGGGGTCGTCAACGGCATAAAAATCGTCGCTTTCACACCGAGTTCCCGGGCGGACATGGCAACACCCTGGGCATGGTTACCCGCAGAAGCTGCGACCACGCCCCTGCTGCGTTCTTCTTCGGACAATTGTCGTATGCAATTGTAGGCACCACGAAGTTTAAACGAGTAGGTTGTCTGCATATCCTCGCGCTTCAACCACAAGGGACGGCCTATGCGATCTGAAATAGCGGGTGCCGGGTCCAAAGGCGTGCGGCGCACCAGGTCATATAACGGGGCGGTTATCGCGCGACGCAAATAGTCCTGTGCAACCTTACTCATTTACAGCCCGTGTCAATGTGTTTTCAGCCAGTCTTTTCCTGACCGCAGCACCCGCTTCACTTGTGCTTAGCGTGCCGCCCAGATCCGGTGTGCAATCACCATCGGATATACAATCCGAGATGGCCTGCTCAATCTGGTCTGCGGCCTCTTTCATGTCGAGGCTGTAGGTAAACATCATGGCAACCGATGCCAGCATACCGAATGGATTGGCGATACCCTTGCCGGCGATATCAGGTGCCGAGCCGTGAATGGGCTCATACAGACCGAACTTGCCTGCCGCTAGCGATGCCGAAGGCAGCATTCCCATGGAACCCGCCAGCATGGATGCTTCATCGGTAAGAATGTCACCGAACATGTTCTCGGTGACGATCACGTCAAAACGTGCCGGATTCGAAATAAGATACATGGCGGCGGCGTCCACCAGGATGTACTCGTAGGACAGGTCCCGAAAGTCGGTCTGCATGATCTCTTCGGTAACTTTACGCCATAATCGCGATGTGGCCATCACATTGGCCTTGTCAATCATGGTCAGTTTTCCGCTACGTTGCCGGGCAATATCACCGGCCATTCTCACAACGCGCTCGATTTCCTCACGTGAATAGGTGCAGGAATCCGAAGCAAAATCATTGCCCTCTACCTTTTCGCCAAAATAGCTGCCGCCGGTTAACTCGCGAACCACCATCAGGTCCACACCTTCCAGGTACTCGGGTTTTAACGGGCTGGCATCAACCAGTTTCGGGTGCAGGCGCACGGGACGCAGGTTGGCAAACAGACCAAGTTCCTTGCGTATTTTCAGTAAACCCTGTTCGGGCCGTACTTTTGCATCCGGATCAGACCACTTGGGACCACCTACCGCACCAAGAATAACGGCATCGGCCTCACGGCAAGCCACGAGAGATTCATTTGGGAGGGGGTCGCCGGTGGCGTCTATTGCTGCACCGCCGATCAAGCCGCTTTGCATTTCAATATCAATGCCGTGAATTTGCGCCACGGCTTTAATCAATAATTCAGCTTCCCGGGTTACCTCGGGACCGATTCCGTCACCGGGCAACAGGACGATTTTTGCGTTCATCGGTTCTCCTCAAATGCCACGATGGCGTCTTCCGCCCGGTTAAGAAACTCAAATCTGTCCAGTCCGCGCATAAGGCAATGACGCGCGAACGGGTCAATTGAAAATGGCCAGCAATGTTCAACACCATCTGCGGTTTTGACCACGACATTGCATTGTTCAAGATCGACGGTAATTTCCTCACCGTCCATCTGCATCAGGGCGGCATGCTGATCCGCTTCAAGCACCACCGGTAAAAGACCCACGTTTTGCGAATTATTTCTGAAAATATCAGCAATCTGTGAACTGATCACAACCCGAAAACCAAAACCAAGCAAGGCATGCGGGGCATGCTCGCGGGATGAACCACAACCAAAGTTATGACCACCTACCAGGATGGGGCTCCGCCTTGCACGCGGCTCATTTAACACGTGCCCGGGCTTCGGCTCGCCGTTCGCGTCCAGTCTCCAGTCTGCGAAAAGGTGGTCCCCGATACCATCAAAATCCGTGGCTGTCAGAAACCGTGCGGGAATGATCTGGTCGGTGTCGATGTTTTCCTGTTCCAATACCAGTATCGGGCCGGTTAATTTTGTGATGGCCTGCATCAGCTGTTCTCCAAGGATTGAAGATCCGCAACACCCGCCACGCGACCCATCACCGCTGAGGCCGCAGCGGTTTCAGGGCTGGCCAGCAAGGTGCGTGAACCCGATCCCTGGCGCCCTTCGAAATTCCGGTTTGAAGTCGATACGGCGGTTTCGCCCGCTGCGACGAGGTCGCCGTTCATGGCAAGACACATGGAACAGCCCGGCAGACGCCATTCGGCACCGGCAGTGCTGAAGATCTCGTGCAAGCCTTCGCTTTCTGCCTGTCTGCGAACACTCTCCGAACCCGGCACCACCAACATCCGCACATGCTCGGCAACTCTCCTGCCGCTCAGTACATTGGCTGCAGCACGCAGATCACTAAGTCTTCCGTTGGTACAGCTTCCGATGAAAACCACGTCCACATTTCGCTCGTTCATCTGTTGGCCGCCCTGAAAACCCATGTATTGCAGGGCCTTTTCATGACTTTTGCTGACAGCCCGGGGTACCGGTTCACCGATATCAAGGGACATACCCGGATCGGTACCATAGGTAATGGACGGACGCATGATCGAGGCTTCTAATGTCATTTCATTGTCAAAAACTGCGCCCTCATCGGAAGCCAGTTGAAGCCAGCAGGATGCGGCCTGTTCAAAATCTTCACCTTGCGGCGCCTTTGGCCTGCCACGTAAATAGTTGATGGTTGTTTCATCGGGGGCGATCATTCCGGCGCGTGCACCGGCTTCAATGGTCAGGTTGCAAAGCGTCATGCGGCCTTCCATATCCAGGCTGCGAACGGCTTCACCGGCATACTCGATAACAAAACCCGTACCACCATTCATACCCAGGTACCGGATGATATTCAGTGCCAGATCCTTGGCAGTGACATTTTCCGGAAGTCTGCCATTGACATTGATCCGCATACTCTTCGGCTTGCTTTGCAGCAGGCATTGTTTAGCCAGCACATGGCCAACCTCGGTCGTACCAATACCAAACGCCAGTGCACCGAAGGCACCGTGTGTACTGGTGTGGCTGTCACCGCAAACGATGGTCATACCCGGTTGTGTTGCGCCCATTTCCGGACCCATCACGTGGACGATACCGCGATAAGGACTGTCCCAATCGTGTAATTCGATACCATACTCTTTGCAATTGTCACGTAGGGTCTGGACCTGCCTGTGGGCCTGTTCCGTGTAGTAGGGGCGCTTGCCGTTAGCGTCAGGCGGAAGCGTGGGCGTGGAATGATCCAGCGTTGCCAGCGTGCGCTCCGGTCTGCGGACCCCGATACCCTTTTCACGCAACAGGTCAAAACCCTGCGGGGAAGTCACCTCGTGGACAAGGTGCAGATCGATGTAGATGATCGCGGGTGTGGATTCGCTCTGCGCCTGTACCAGGTGAGAGTTCCACAATTTATCAAACAGGGACTCAGCCGCCGACATTGCCAGCCTCCTGTGTGCCGCTACCATACAGTTTGTATTCCATGGGGTTCATTCGCTTTGTTATTTATCCTTCTCAGGCCACCTCTGTCTGTCTGACCTGGTCTGCATTGCGTATTGCGCGGTTGACAATTTCCAGCAGCGCTTCAGCACAGGCTGCGACGATATCGGTCGAAAGACCGTGACCACTGTATTCGATACCATCAACCTTGGCCCGCATGTTGGCCTCACCCTGCGCGTCCTCGCCCAGGGATATGCTACGCATGGCCAGGCTGAGTACCTCGATCCTGGTTTCGGTAACCAGCTCAAGGGCTTCCACAATGGCGTCAACCGGTCCATCTCCATCGCCGGTGTGCGTGCTGGTCGTACCGTCCTCATGTGCCAGTGTCAACGAGGCGGATGGTGTCGATTCGCCATTGACGCGGCTGACAACACTCAGCCAGTTCAGCGACCAGGGACCCATTGTGCTGGTCTCATAGCCGGTAATAATGGCCTCGAGATCCGAATCAAAAACCCGCTTTTTAACATCGGCGAGGTCTTTAAAACGCTTCATGATGAGCTCTACCTCATCGTCTTCCAGTTCATAGCCCATTTGTTTCGCACGATCCACCACGGCATGACGGCCGCTGTGTTTGCCCAGGATCAACTGGGAGTCCTTTACACCGACTGTCGCCGGCTCCATGATTTCGTAGGTTTCGCGTGAAGCGAGCATACCGTGCTGGTGAATGCCCGCCTCATGGGCAAACGCATTTTCGCCAACAATTGCCTTGTTACGAGGAACGAAATTACCGGTCACAGCGGCGAGCAGATGACTGGCGGATGCCAAACGGGTGGTATCGACTCCAACTTCAACATCGTAGTGATCTGCACGGGTGCGCAAAGCCATAACGACTTCTTCGAGTGCACAGTTGCCGGCGCGTTCACCGATACCATTGAGTGCACATTCAATCTGTGTCGCGCCGCCTTCAACTGCCGCGAGGGAATTTGCCACCGCCAGTCCGAGATCGTTGTGGCAGTGCGTACTCATATGTACATTTTCTATACCGGGTACCGTTTTGCCCAACCAGCTGAACAGGTCGTACATTTCCGTGGGGGTTGAATAACCCACGGTGTCGGGGATATTCACGGTCGTGGCCCCGGCTTCAATCACCGCCTGCAATACTTCGGCGAGGTATTCCCTTTCAGTTCGTATACCGTCTTCCGCTGAAAACTCAACATCATTACAGGCGGATCTGGCCAGTTTTACAGCGTTAACAGCATGCCGGATCACCTCGTCACGGCTCATCTTGAGCTTTAAATCCCGGTGAATTGGACTGGTTGCGATGAACGTATGGATACGTGCGTTTTCGGCTGATTCGATCGCCTCGATCGTGCGTTCGATATCACGTGGTATGGTACGGCAAAGGCCGGCAATGACCGGCCCCCGAACCTCCTTTGCAATCGCACGGACTGCCTCAAAATCACCGGGTGACGCGGCTGGAAAGCCGGCCTCAATGATATCCACCTTCATATCGGCGAGCACCCTTGCCACCCGCAGCTTCTGTCCCAGGCTCATGCTGAAACCGGGGCTTTGTTCACCGTCTCTCAGCGTGGTATCAAAAATTTGGATTCTGCGGCTCATTTAGTGCTCCTTCATGGTAATAATTGCGGATTCAGCGCTCCTGCTGGTTTTCGCAGCAAGGCGCAGTGTGCAGGGAATGGCTAGTCCTTTACAAGCACTGCAACGCAGCGGCGGAAGCCCGCAGGAGTGCCCTGTGGGTTGACTTGTCAGCGCCCATGGACGTCGTTGCACCTCTTGGCAAGGACTAAGGCCATTACCGGCGAGCTGCGCCTTGCCATGAACACTGACAAGCCAACTGCATCCGTAATTATTACCCTGAAGGAGCACTAGTGCTCCTTCAGGGTAACGGGGCGGATGCCCAGTGTGCGCGGTTTAACGGCCGCGACCGGCTTGAGTTCAACGTGAAAAACATCATGTAGTCGTTCCAACTGGCGCTTGAGTAACTCACCGGGGCGGGTGGATGATACGCTAACCTTCATCACCCTGCCGCTAATGTCGGCTTCTCCAACTGAACACTTGCCAAGGCTGAAACCTCTGCGCTCAATTAATCCCAGTGCTCGTATCACCGCTCCCTCGGAGCCGCTGAGCTTAATAGTCAATCTGTGATTCATATCTGTCCTATCTTACTTATCAGGGGTTGAGCGCATCATCTTGTGATTGGGCTTTCCCGGTGGAACCAGTGGCCACACGTTTTCCATCGAATCGATGGAGACATGCAGCATCGCGGCGGATTCAGTATTCAGCAGCCATTCAAGGGCATCACTGACTTCTTCGGGCTCTTTTATACTCCGTGCCTGTATGCCAAACGCCCTCGCGACCGCAGCGAAATCAGGATTATCGGAAAGATGGACTTCACTGTAGTTACCTTCGAAGAAAATCTCCTGCCACTGACGTACCAGGCCGAGTGCCGAGTTATCCAGTAACAGTATTTTGACATCGATCCCGTAACGTTTGAGCGTGGCCAACTCCTGGATATTCATCATGATTGAACCATCGCCGGAGACACAGACCACGGTTGCATCGGGCTTGGCGACCTTGGCACCGATGGCTGCGGGTAATCCATAACCCATGGTACCCAGCCCGCCCGAGGAAATGTGCTCAAGCGGATCGTTGAATGTACAATGCTGCGCCACCCACATCTGGTGTTGACCTACATCGCAGGTAATGGTCAAGCCTTCCGGTTGCGCCCTCGACAGATCCCGCAGTAATTTGGGTGCGTAGATACCTTTTACAGGCGCGTCGTAACGCCACGCAAATTCTTTTGTCCAGCCGGCACACTGTGCCTGCCAGCCTGGATTGGCCGTACGTTCCGGCCGGATACCTTCCAATGCCGGGGCCAGTTCACTGACGATGGCAACATCCGCTTTACGCAGTTTTGAAATTTCGGCCGCGTCTATATCAATATGGATGATACGTGCCGATTGTGCAAACTGTGCCAGGTGACCGGTCGCGCGGTCATCGAAACGTGCGCCAACCACCATCAGGAGATCACAATTCTGAACCGCATGATTGGCAGCACCATTGCCATGCATGCCGAGCATGCCAACGTAGTGCGGATCATCTGCAGGCATCACACCCAGGCCTTTCAGTGTCGAGGTCACCGGCATACCGGTACGGGCGATAAACTGGCGGAATGCTTCAACCGAATCCGAAATGGCAATCCCGCCTCCTGCAATAACGAGCGGACGCCTGGCTTGTGACAACATCTCGGCGGCCGCCTGCATTGCCTCTTCATCCGGAAGGCCGGTTTCGGGCCACGCTTGTGGCGGTGTGTAAACGATATCGCCCATTCCTGCTGAAATGTCTTTGGGTAAATCGATCAAAACGGGACCGGGTCGACCGCTTTGAGCAAGCTGAAATGCCTCGTTGACGATATGCGGAATATCGGTCACGTTCCGGACAATATAGCTGTGTTTCACAATTGGCAGCGTGATACCAAAAATATCCACTTCCTGGAAAGCATCGGTTCCCTGTAATGCGGATGGAACCTGGCCGGTGATGACCACCATGGGTACCGAGTCCATGAACGCGTTTGCGATACCGGTGACCAGGTTGGTTGCACCCGGACCGGACGTTGCTATACAAACACCCGCCTTGCGCGTGACCCGGCCATACGCATCCGCTGCGAGGGCGGCACCCTGCTCATGACGGCATAAATAGTGCTTCAAACCGGAACCGACCAATGCATCATAGACAGGCATGATGGTGCCACCCGGATAGCCGAAGATCTGTTTTACACCGTTACGCTCAAGCGCCTCGATGAGTATTTGTGATCCGCTACGCAACTTGGGTGCTATTTGCGTGGATGGTTTCATGCTTGTCCCTGTCTTTTATCTGAATAGTGCTTACGTCAAAAAATTTCACTGCTAAAAAAAACCCCGCTTCCTCTCAGTTGCGGGGTTTTGCTGATCTGGTTCCTGCTTTTCTAGGCGATCAATGCTACCCCGCTGAGTGTCGGAATAATTGCCAGACCTGGTAGTAGAGCAGTATTTGCGTTCAACGAAACAACACGACCATTCAAATCAGCCCTGAGGCCTGCTGATTTTGTTCGTGTCGCAAGTTGTGGCAAATGTATAAACATGCACGCTTTATCCCATTCTAAAAAAGCGCTGTCAACCACTTTCTCGGTTTTTAAATAAAAATTACATCTGCCTTGGCTTGATTTGGCGCCTGTAACGATTGCATCACGGCATGCGACCAGATGTCTGCAAAACCGCAATAAGGTACAATTATGCGCTGACTCCCGCTGGTTGCAGGACAGTTTGACAGGTCCGCTTATACCTATGTGCTTACACCAGGATTTCATTGCTGAATCGCATTTCTGAGCACCAGGCAATGGGCAAGCCAAATCGTTATCCCTGAAATTTAGCGAAACAACGGTAATAAACCACTACAAAAGAGTAACTAAATGCACGTACAAATGCCCTTAAGCGAAGACCTGGAACTTCTACGAGATACCGTCCGGCGTTTCGCCGGGCAGGAAATTGCACCACGTGCCGAAGCAATCGACAGAGACAATACCTTTCCACAGGATTTATGGGTAAAACTGGGTGAACTGGGCTTGCTCGGTATGACAATACCGGAATCACTGGGAGGCTCAGAGCTGGGTTACCTTGCCCACGTGGTTGCGATGGAAGAAATCTCGAGGGCATCAGGTTCGGTTGGATTGTCCTACGGGGCAAACAGCAATCTGTGCATGGATAACCTGAATAAGAATGGCACCGATGCACAACGCCAGAAATTTTTACCCGGCCTGTGCAGCGGTGAACTGGTCGGTGCGCTGGCCATGTCCGAATCCGGTGCGGGATCCGACGTTGTTGGCTCAATGACCTGCCGTGCTGAAAAACGCGGTGATCACTGGCTGGCCAATGGTTCAAAAATGTGGATTACCAACGGGCCGGAAGCCGATGTACTGATTGTCTATATGCGCACCGCAGGCAAGGAATCGGGCTCATCAACCATGACCGCGTTCCTGATTGAGAAAGACATGGCCGGTTTTAGCACCGAGCCCAAAATGGACAAGTTTGGTATGCGTGGCTCAAATACCTGTGAACTGGTATTCGAGAACTGTGAAATACCCGCCGAAAATGTGCTTGGTGAAGTCCACCGGGGTGTGAAGTTGCTGATGAGTGGCCTGAATACGGAACGCCTGGTGTTATCCGGGGGGCCGTTGGGGCTGATGCAGGCCTGTCTCGACCTGGTTTTACCCTATATGCGCGAACGCAGACAATTTGAACGTGCGATAGGCTCATTTGGCATCATGCAGGCCAAGCTCGCCGATATGTACACAAATCTTCAGGCATCACGTGCCTATGTTTACCGGATCGCCGAAGATTACGACACAGGCGAACGGTCACGTATCGATCCGGCAGCCTGTTTGCTACAGGCATCGTGCAGCGCCGTTAAAGTCGCACTTGAGACCATCCAGACACTGGGTGGCAATGGCTATATCAACCAATATCCGGCAGGACGTTTATTACGTGATGCCAAGTTATACGAAATCGGGGCCGGTACCAATGAGATCCGCAGAATGCTGATCGGTCGCGAACTGCTGGGTCTGTAAAAGACTCCGGCCCCATACCGCAAACCTGTTATTGAAACTTAAATGGAGTTTTGAAAAATGAATAGCAAAGTCGTCATTGTCGGTGCCAAGCGCACACCTATCGGTTCCTTTCAGGGCCAGTTTTCCACGGTTTCCTGTGATGAACTCGGTGCTGCGGCCATTAGTGGAGCGCTCGACCAGGCGGGTCTTACACCCGATTCAGTCGATGATGTTCTCATGGGTTGCGTACTGCCGGCCGGTGTGGGTCAGGCACCTGCGCGTTTGGCTGCGCGTAAAGCAGGTATACCAACCTCTGCGGGCGCGGTGACCATTAACAAGGCATGCGGCTCTGCCATGAAGACCATTCAGATTGGTCACGACCAGATATTGGCAGGTTCCTCCGAAATCGTCGTAGCCGGCGGTATGGAAAACATGACGCTGGCACCCTACCTGCTGCCCAAAGCACGCGGAGGATACCGCATGGGTCACGGGGAGGTTCTCGACCATATGTTTTATGACGGTCTGCAGAACCCGGACGACGGCTTGATGATGGGTGTTTTTGGCGAACGATGCGCCGAGAAATTTGATTTCACCCGTGAGCAGCAGGATGCTTTCTCAATTGCTTCAATTGAGCGCGCTTTAAGCGCAATGGAAAGCCAGTTCAAAGATGAGATTGTTCCGGTTACGGTCAAATCACGCCGGGGCGAGACCGTGGTATCCGAAGACCAGGAACCACCCTCCTGCAAGATTGATAAAATCCCTGCCCTGCGGGCTGCATTCAAAAAGGATGGCACCGTCACCGCTGCATCTTCTTCGAAGATTTCCGATGGCGCCGCCGCGACCGTGCTGATGTCTGCTCAAAAAGCAGCGGATATGGGCGTCACGCCCTTGGCTACCATCATTGCCCATTCAACTTTTTCACAGGACCCGGAATGGTTTACCACCGCACCCATCGGTGCCATTGAGCTGGTGCTGAAAAAGGCCGGCTGGAACATTGATGATGTCGATCTGTTCGAGGTGAACGAGGCATTCGCCACCGTCACGATGGCCGCCATGCACGAACTCAATATCGATCACGATAAAATGAATGTTAACGGCGGTGCCTGTGCCCTCGGTCATCCTATTGGTGCTTCCGGCGCACGGGTCGTGGTGACATTGATTAATGCATTGCGCCAGCGCGGTCTGAAAAAGGGCGTAGCTGCGTTGTGTATCGGCGGCGGTGAAGCCACTGCTTTAGCCATCGAACTACCTTGATCTGACCATGGCAATTATCCAGTCAAGAATCGACCCGGGCAGCAAGACATTTGCCGATAATGACGCGCATATGCGTGATCTTGTTGCAACCCTGCAAAAATACCTGGACCAGCTTGAGCTGGGTGGCGGGGAAAAGGCCCGCAACAAGCACACCCAACGCGGCAAAATGCTGCCGCGTGAGCGTGTAAAACAACTGATCGATCCCGGCTCAGAGTTCCTGGAGCTCTCACCCATGGCCGCTTTTGGCATGTATGATGGAAAGGCGCCCTGTGCCGGTATCATTACCGGCGTGGGTCGTGTCAACGGTCAGGAAGTCGTCATCATAGCCAATGATGCAACCGTCAAAGGTGGAAGTTATCTGCCAATCACGGTGAAAAAACACCTGCGCGCCCAGGAGGTTGCTCTGGAGAACAACCTGCCCTGCATCTACCTGGTCGATTCCGGTGGCGCGTTCCTGCCCTTACAGGACGAGATTTTTCCTGACCGCGAACATTTCGGACGGATCTTTTATAACCAGGCCCAGCTGTCTGCAGCCAATATTCCACAAATAGGCGTGGTAATGGGTTCATGTACTGCAGGCGGTGCCTATGTTCCCGCCATGAGCGATGAGTCCATCATTGTTAAAAACCAGGGTACGATCTTCCTGGGCGGTCCACCACTGGTCAAGGCGGCAACCGGCGAAATAGTCGATGCTGAATCACTGGGTGGTGCAGAAGTACATTGTTCAAAATCAGGCGTAACCGACCACTTTGCCGAGGATGATGCGCATGCTTTGCAACTCGCACGTGAAGCTGTTTCATTCCTGAATCGCAAAAAACACAATCCACTTGAGATGCGCGAGTCGGTCAGTCCGGCCTACCCGGTTGAGGAAATCTACGGGATTGTCTCCCGCGACACCCGCTACCCCTACAAGGTGCATGAAATAATAGCCCGTCTTATAGACGGAAGTGAATTTCATGAATTCAAAGCCCGCTATGGCAAAACCCTGGTTTGCGGCTTCGCCCGGTTACATGGTTATCCCATCGGCATTGTCGCCAACAACGGTATCCTGTTTTCCGACAGTGCATTGAAAGGAACACATTTCATACAGATTTGTAATAAACGAAATATCCCACTGTTATTTCTACAAAATGTATCTGGTTTCATGGTTGGAAAGGCGTCCGAAAATTCCGGAATTGCAAAAGATGGTGCCAAGATGGTCACCGCTGTCGCCACCTCGCATGTTCCCAGGTTCACCGTGATTATTGGCGGTTCTTTCGGTGCCGGAAACTACGCCATGTGCGGTCGGGCTTACCAGCCAAGAATGCTCTGGATGTGGCCCAATGCGCGTATTTCGGTGATGGGCGGCGAGCAGGCTTCATCCGTGCTGGCCACCATCCGCAGGGACGCCATTGAAGCTTCCGGAGGTGCGTGGTCCGCCGAGGAAGAAGATGCTTTCAAGCAACCTATCCGCGACAGTTACGAACGGGAAGGACACCCCTACCATGCGACCGCACGACTGTGGGATGATGGTGTCATTGACCCCATCGATACCCGTCATGTGCTGGGTCTGGCGTTGTCGGCCGCCATGAATGCACCTATCCAGCGTGGCAGGCATGGCATCTTCAGAATGTAAGGAAGGGATAATTCGGGCCCAATATCTATGCGCACATTAATATGCAGTACTGACAAGCGTGGTGTCCTTACGCTATGTATGAACCGGCCGGAGGTGCATAACGCATTTGATGCGGACATGATTCGCGAACTGACCACTGTACTGAAGGAAGCGGATCTGGACGACACGGTCAGAATGGTCGTGATTACCGGGGCAGGTTCATGTTTTTCTGCCGGCGCCGATCTTAACTGGATGCGCAGCCTGGTGAATGCCAGCCAGGATGAGAATGAACGTGACGCACTGCGACTCGCAGACCTGATGCGGCAGCTGAATTACCTGTCAAAACCAACCATAGCCCGTATCAACGGCGCAGCATTCGGCGGCGGTGTTGGCCTGATCGCCGCCTGTGACATCACGGTAGCCGTTGAAGACGCCCGTTTCGGTCTGACCGAGGCCCGGCTGGGACTGGCACCTGCTGTTATTTCACCCTATGTCATTCGCAGAATTGGTGAGGCTTATGCACGACGTTATTTTCTCAGTGCCGAGCGATTCGACAGCCAAACAGCTTATGACATCGGCCTGATCCAGCAAACAGCAGCAAGGACGCAACTGGATACCGTCGTTGAAGACAACATCAGTCAGATTCTGAAAAGCGGCCCGGCGGCAGTATCGCATTGTAAACAGCTCATCTTCGAGATTGCCGGTCACAACAAAGATTCTCAAAAGGTGACGGATAAAATTACCGCCAGCCTGATCGCCTGGCTGCGGGTTTCCCAAGAAGGACAGGAAGGTCTGGCTGCCTTCCTGGAAAAGCGCAAACCCGTATGGATCAAAGACTAATAGATCTATGAATGATTTCGTAACAGTGGTAGAGGTTGGTCCACGCGACGGCTTGCAAAACGAAAAGCTCAAGCTCTCCACAACAATAAAAATTGAGTTGATTGAACGTCTCGCTGACTGCGGGGTACCCGTTATCGAGGCGGGCAGTCTGGTCAGCCCCCAATGGGTACCGCAGATGGCCGATACAGATGCCGTCCTGGCGGGCATGAAGCCACTACCGGGTACGCGCTACCCGGTACTGGTTCCTAACCTGAAGGGATTTGAACGTGCAATGGATGCCGGCGTAACGGAAATTGCCGTATTTACAGCGGCCTCAGAAAGTTTCAGTCAGCGTAATACCAATTGCAGTATTGACGAGTCCCTCGCCAGGTTAGAGCCGGTATTAGAGCAGGCAAAAACCAACGGTATCCGGGTTCGTGGTTACGTTTCCTGCGTACTTGCCTGTCCCTACCAGGGTGAAATCGAAGCTGATGCCGTAGCCGCAGTATGCGTCCGGCTGATGCGAATGGGATGTGATGAGATCTCGCTTGGAGACACCACGGGTGTTGGCACACCCGCGCTGGCAAACGCTTTGGTCAATACGGTCAGTGCCGTTGTGCCGGTTGAACAACTGGCGGTGCACTTCCACGATACTTACGGACAGGCACTGGCCAATATCCTTGCCTGCCTGGACGCGGGTGTGCGTATTGTCGACTCATCCGTTGCCGGACTGGGTGGCTGCCCTTATGCCAATGGCGCCACCGGCAATGTGGCCTCCGAAGATGTAGTTTACATGCTGCACGGCCTGGGTCTGACAACCGGTATTGACCTGTATGAACTGGCACGAACAGGTGAATGGATTTCAAAACAGCTGGAACGCCCCAATAACAGCAGGGCAGGTCTGGCACTGAACTTATCAAATGTATAGCATCGTAATTAAATGATACGTAGTGACACTAACGGGAGTTTTACACCATGCAACTGAATGAAGTTAAAGCACTGATAACCGGCGGAGTCTCCGGTTTGGGTTTGGCGGTAGCACGCAAAGTGGTTGCCAGTGGCGGCCAGGCAGTGTTGCTGGATATCAACGACGAGGCAGGCGCCAAAGTTGAGGCCGAACTGGGAGGTGCGGTCAGTTATATTCGAACGGATGTCACCAGCGAGCAAGGTGTTATTGACGCCGTTAAGCTGGCGGTTGAACATATGGGCCTGATCAACGCCGCGGTAAACTGTGCCGGTATCATTGGAGCAGGCCGCGTACTTGGAAGAGAAGCGCCCATGGCACTGGATTTCTTTTCAAAAGTCATCCAGGTAAACCTGGTCGGCAGTTTCAATATTATCAAGGCCGCCGGTGCCGCGATGGAATCCAATACACCCGGAGCAGACGGTGAACGCGGCGTGATTGTCAGCACCGCTTCGGTCGCGGCTTTTGATGGCCAGATCGGACAGGCGGCTTACTCGGCCTCCAAGGCCGGCATTGCCGGTATGACTTTGCCTGTAGCAAGGGAATATGCCCGCATTGGCGTACGTGTTAACACCGTTGCACCGGGCATATTCTGGACACCGATGGTTGATGGTATGCCGGAACACATCCAGGAATCGCTGAGTGCATCTATTCCTTTCCCGAGCCGTTTGGGCAAACCGGAAGAATTTGCTGAATTAGTTGCGCATATCATGGAAAATGAATACCTCAACGGTGAGACCATTCGTCTGGATGGAGCCGTCAGGCTAGCGCCAAAATAAGGAAGAATGCATGGAAACTTTTGCCGAAGTAAGAAAGCACGTCATTGATAATCATCGATTGTTTATGGATGAGCCGTTCCAACTGGGGTTTGATCTCTCAATGGATGACAGCGACAGAAAGCAAAGTGTTTTCCTTGCTGAATTAAAATCTGCCGATAACCGGCGTTATTTGCGTGTCGAAACACTGATCTGCCCGCTCAAGGACTTTGATGCGGAAAAGTGTTTGCGTATCAACCTGGTTCTCAGGGTTGGATACCTGGCTGTCGGTGATCTCGACAGCATCGCTTACGTGAAAATGTGTGCCAACCTGGCCTACTCTTCGCTGGATGCGGATGAACTGGAATATGTCATCAGCCACATTGCCCCGATGGCGGACCGCATGGAACAGGCACTTGAATCACATGGCGATATCGCCTGATTTGCCAAGTCTAAAATAGTAATTATGCAAAAGAGGTGAAATAAATGGACGCAATCAATAGTTTTTTAACTAATTCCAACATCGTAGAAATACTGACCAACGGCGCCATCAACCTGGTGATTGCACTCGTGATATTCGTGGTCGGCAAATGGATCGCCAAACGGGTTCAGAATACACTTCAGAGTTTACTCAGAAAGCGGGAAGTGGATGCTGTGCTGGTCGATTTTCTCGGCACGGTCGTTTTCACCCTGATCATCATCGCCGCCTTAATAGCGGCTGTCGATCAAATGGGTATCCCTGCGACATCCTTCATGGCAGTCATCGGTGCGGCGGGCCTCGCCATCGGCCTGGCATTGAAAGACTCTCTGTCCAATTTCGCCTCGGGTGTCATGTTGGTGCTTTTCCGGCCGTTTACCAAGGGCGACTTTGTTGATGCAGGCGGTATTGTGGGTACGGTGGATGAAATACATCTGGTCAGCACCATCCTGACAACACCCGATAATAAGCAAATTATCGTTCCCAATGCTTTGATGTATGGCAGCGCCATCACCAACTACTCTGCCAAAGATACCCGCCGTGTCGATATGGCCATCGGTGTTGGCTATGACGACGATCTGAAAGTGGCCGCCAGCATACTGAAGAAAGTTTGCGAGGATCACCCCAAAATATTGTCTGAGCCGGCAACTAAAATTTTCATCAATAACCTCGGCGACAGCAGTGTGGATTTTGTTGTCAGGCCATGGGTCAATAGCGAAGACTATTGGGATGTTCTTGCGGCAGTTCTGGAAACCGCCAAGGTCGAACTGGAAGCAGCTGGTTGTAATATTCCCTATCCGCAAACGGATGTACACCTGCACCAGGTATCTTCCTGAGATGCTAAAACCACAGACAGGAGAGCGTCATGTCAAATGAGGGCTATCACGAACCCATTGAAGAACTCAGTGATGAAACACGCGATATGCATCGTGCCATCACCTCCCTGATGGAGGAGCTAGAGGCGGTTGACTGGTATAACCAACGCGTCGATGCCTGCAAGGATGACGAGTTACGCGCCATCCTTGCCCACAATCGGGATGAGGAGAAAGAGCACGCCGCGATGGTACTGGAATGGATACGCAGACGCGATCCCGCTATGGATCACGAGTTGAAAGACTACCTGTTCACCGATAAACCCATTGCCCATTCCTAGGCTATTTTCACTGTTACCTGTACTGCTGCTGTCATTGACAGCAGCAGTATCGAAAGCCGCGACACTCACCGGTTTTGCGGTACTACCTGCTGATACTTTTACACCCGGACCTACATCCGGGCAATTTATCGAGGCCCGCAATAACCGTCATCCGCCTTTTATCGACCAACAGCCGGTACAGGGCTTCTCCGCCCTGATAAAAGGTGAAGACGATTCTTACATCATTCTGAGCGACAACGGTTTTGGTGCCCGCAATAATTCTTCCGACTACATTTTAAGCATTTACCACGTTGATCCCGATTTCCGGACAGCGAAAGGCGGCAGCGGAAATATCCAGGTAAGCAACATCATCAGACTGAGTGATCCGCAAGGTCACCTGCCCTACCCGGCTGCCCGTGACAAGGACGACCTGCTGACAGGTGCAGACCTTGATCCAGAGTCGTTCCGCAGGGCGAAAGACGGTAGCTACTGGATAGGTGAAGAGTTCAACCCGTCATTGCTGCATTTCAGTGCCGAAGGCGTACTGCTGGCGCCGCCTTTCAAAATGGCGGAATTGAACTCGGTGGACAACCCTTCCGGTGAGAAGGCAAACCTGCCGCGCTCACGCGGTTTCGAAGGGATGGCGATATCACCCGATGGCAAGTGGCTTTACCCAATGCTTGAAGGCCCCGTGGAAGGCGCCGGACCCGGGTTGAATATCTACACTTTCGATATATACGAACAATTATTTGTGAATGGAAACGCATACCAACCGAGTTTTCGTTACCGCCTGGACGAAGCGGCGTCAGCGATCGGCGACTTTACAATGTACTCAAATACTGCTGGCCTGGTTCTAGAAAGGGACTCAGGAGAAGGTGAAAAAGCCTTATTAAAGAAAGTATTCCAAGTAGATTTTAATAAATTAGATGAAGATGGTTACCTGCTCAAGACCCTGGTGGCAGACCTGTTGAAACTCAACGACCCGCATGACCTGAACCAGGATGGCGATGTGCTGTTTTCATTCCCCTTCTGGACAATTGAAGGCCTTGTCGTAATAGACGCAACAACCCTTGGTATTGTGAATGATAACAACTACCCGCTGGGACAGGCGCGAAATAGCAGCGGTACACAACCGGATGACAATGAATTTATCCTGATCGAAGTGGACCCTTTATGGGACTAATCCACAGGCTATAATGAATCATTCAGTGACAGGTCCCCAAAGCACGAACCATCCAAAGAATCCCGTATAAGGAGTCATACAAAATGAAATCACGCGCTGCTGTAGCGATCAAGGCCGGGCATCCGCTCGAGATCACTGAGATAGATGTCCAGGGCCCAAAGGAAGGCGAAGTGCTGGTACGCATGGTGGCTACCGGCGTGTGCCACACCGATGCATTTACACTTTCCGGAGAGGATCCTGAAGGTATTTTCCCATCGGTTCTTGGCCATGAAGGCGGTGGCGTGGTGGAAGAAGTGGGTGCCGGGGTGACCAGCGTCAAACCGGGGGATCACGTTATCCCCTTGTACACACCGGAGTGCGGTAAATGCAGTTTCTGCATGTCGGGTAAAACCAATCTTTGCCAGGCCATCCGCTTGACCCAGGGCCAGGGATTGATGCCCGATGGCAGTTCACGGTTTTCGCTAAACGGGGAAACGCTTTATCACTATATGGGTACTTCAACATTTTCCGAATACAGTGTAATGCCGGAAATCTCGGTCGCCAAAATCAGTCAACAGGCTCCACTGGACAAGGTTTGCCTGCTCGGTTGTGGTATTACGACGGGAATTGGCGCGGTATTGAACACAGCAAAAGTTGAAGCCGGTGCCAGTGTAGCGGTTTTCGGTCTTGGCGGTATCGGCCTCAGCGTAGTCCAGGGCGCTGTCATGGCGGGTGCGTCCCGTATCCTGGCGGTTGATCTGAATGAAGACAAATTTGAAATGGCTCGTATGCTGGGCGCCACCGACTTCGTCAACCCCGCCAGTTATGACCGGCCCATTCAGGAAGTGATTGTTGATCTTACCGATGGCGGTGTGGATTACTCATTTGAATGTATCGGAAATACCAATGTCATGCGTGCCGCACTTGAGTGCTGTCACAAGGGCTGGGGCGAGTCCGTCATTATCGGGGTAGCAGGTTCCGGGCAGGAAATCAGTACCAGGCCCTTCCAGTTGGTCACGGGACGGGTCTGGCGCGGGACGGCCTTTGGCGGTGTGCGCGGGCGTAGCGAACTTCCGGGTTATGTTGATAACTACATGGCCGGCAAAATCAATATCGACGATATGGTCACCCACACCATGGGTCTCGAAGACATCAACAGGGCATTTGACCTGATGCACGACGGCGAGAGTATCCGATCGGTCATCATTTTTTAAAGGTATCAGCACTGACATGACAGCAATCAAGGAAATTTCACGAAACCGGATTCACGGTGGTCAGCAGATCCGGTTTCAACATCATTCAGCGGTACTGAATTGCGAAATGATATTTGGCGTGTTTCTGCCGCCACAGGCAGAGACCGCTCTGGTGCCGGTTTTGTACTGGCTTTCAGGCCTGACCTGTAACGATGAAAACTTCGCCCAAAAGGCCGGTGCTCAACGCCTGGCGGCTGAATTGGGGCTTGCCATCGTCTGCCCGGATACCAGCCCGCGCGGTACAGACCTGCCGGGCGAGCATGATGACTGGGATTTTGGCTCAGGCGCCGGTTTTTATGTCAACGCGACCCAGGCGCCCTGGTCTGATCACTACAACATGTTTGATTATGTCTCAAAGGAACTACCTGCACTGGTTGAAGCAAACCTTCCGGTGACGGACAAACGCAGCGTCAGCGGTCACTCCATGGGTGGGCACGGCGCCCTGATGTGCGCTTTGAAAGCTCCGCGGCGCTACCAGTCAGTTTCAGCTTTCGCACCAATCTGTCACCCTTCCGAGTCACCCTGGGGAGTCAAGGCTTTTAGTCATTACCTCGGTGAGGATCGCAACGTCTGGCGTGATTGGGATGCCACCCAACTGGTTTGCACGGTTGAGAAACAACTACCCATCCTGATCGACCAGGGTAGTGATGATGATTTCATGGGAGAAGAGTTGAAACCGGGCAGCCTCGAACAAGCCTGTATCTGCACCCACCACCCGTTGGAAGTACGTATGCAGGAAGGCTACGACCACAGCTACTATTTCATCACCAGTTTTATTGACGACCACCTGCGTTACCATGCGAAAGCGTTGGGGTTATTGGAAAAGTAGCACTTCATAGCTAGCTAATCGCAACGTCATCCCGGCCTACGCCGGGATGACGTTGCCTTCGACTAGTCCTGGTTCATCCAAACCCTGGCTTGCAGACCAATTTTTGTTGAATAACCAACAGATCGACTGACAATGCTCCCATCACCATCAATAACAAAATAAGTTGGGAAGCCACGGATTTGCCAGTCGTTTGAGGTTTGTGGGCCACCCAACAATACCGGCAGGCTTACCCCGGTTTCCCTGATAAATTCACGGACGTCATCAAGGCTTTCATATTCAAGTGCGACCACCCTGGCCCAGGCCAGTTGACCGCTGGAAACCAGTTCGTCGAGGTTGTCGATGCTTTTCCGGCAATAAAAACACCATGGGGCAAAAAAATAAACAACACCCGTTTCTCCTGAAACCATAATGGATTCGGCCCGCATATCATCCAGCCAGAACGGTTCCAGGGGTGGTGTGTGTTCATCATCCGGCAGGTTGCGGGTCTGCCACATGCTGATCAGTACAAAAACTGAAATCAGCAGCACCACATCAACAGCGAGCGAAGCCCAGAAATTGCCACGCAGTGCCTTACACCCGGACTTGATTCTGCTGATCACAGGTCGTCACCACCCCATAACAAACGATCCACGGCCCCACGGTAACCAAATTGTTCCAGGTTTACTTTTCCATTCAAAAAAACAACACCCTCGCCTTCAAGTTTGTCCTTTTGTATTTTCCAGCCACTGGAATCTTCGGGAAAGGAAATCCTCCCCTGCGAATTGATCACCCTGTGCCACGGCAGATTCATATCACGCGGTGCCCGTCTGAGGGCCTGGCTGACACGCCGCGCCGCCCTCGGCATACCGGACAGGCGGGCAACCTCTCCATAGGTCAGCACATGCCCCAGTGGTATCTCTGATACCACCTTCCAGACATCTTTGTACCAGTTGGCATCGGCAGATTTCTTATTATTCTTGTCTGAACTCATCCTGGATTCCTGAACACAAAGCTCCTAGTCAATATTAAATCACAATAATTACATTTAGCTTTGCAAAAAGGTAGCATGTCGATCAATGCATTTACATAGACAGAGACCCCAATGACGCAAAAACCTGATACCAAATTCAAACGGGAACCCAAACGCGGCAGTCATGACTTCAAGCTGGCCTGCGAGATGCTGGATGCCGGTAAGGTCTGCCATGTGGGCTTCACGCTGGATGAGCAACCCTACGTCGTACCCATGGCTTATGCCCGCATGGATGATCAATTGTTGATTCATGGCTCAATTGCCAGTCGCCTGGTCAAGAACCTCGCGTCTGGTCTGCGCTGTTGCGTAACGGTAACGCATTTCGACGGACTTGTTTATGCAAGGTCTACATTTAACTCATCCATGAATTACCGTTCGGTGATGGTCTTCGGCATCGCAAAAGTCATTTCGGACACAGATGAGAAACGACGTTGCATCCAGGCCCTCGTCGATCACCTGATGCCCGGGCGCAGGGCGGATTTGAGAAAATCCACTATCAAGGAACTCAATGCCACCAGTTTGCTGGCACTACCCATCGAAACCTTTAGCACCAAGCGCCGTACAGGGCCACCTTCTGACAGTAAATCAGATCTGGATGCCAGGGTATGGGCCGGTGTTGTTCCGCTCAGCCTGAGCGCAGGAGAACCCGTGGATGCACCGGACCTGATTCCGGGTATTGAACGGCCGGCATATTTATAGGCTGGTTTTCAGCAAGGTGGCTCACTTTGCGAAGACACCCTGACCTTCTCTTTTTGGTTGCAAAAAATGGGCCGGTATCAAACCGGCCCATTTTATTTACCCAATAATGATGAATGATCACTCGTCAGGGAACAGCACTTCCAATATAACGAGTGGATCATCAACTCCGGTCTGCCTAACTTCTATGACCTGACCCCTTGGATCGAAATCCAGTTCCAGCGTATCCGATTTCAGCGGATCGGTGAACTTCACTTTGCCTTCGGTTTTTTTGTTGCGTTCCACAACTTCAACATCACCCTCGGGTACACCTCCGACCTCTACTGAATAAAATCCAACCGGGACATTCTTGACCTTGACCGAGAATGCGCGCCCATCGGTTTCAATTTCGTACTCCGCACTACCCGCGGCACCTTCAATAACCCCGGTACTGGTGAAATCGGCTTCCAATTTAAGGAGATCCTCATCATCTTTGTCTCCCGGATTACCCGGCATCTTTTCACTGAGCACATTTTCACCGGAAGTCAATACAACAACCTCACCACTGAGCAGTTCGATTTTGCAACCACGCGGGTCAAAGTTCAGGTTCAGCTTATCGTCAATTTCAGGGCTGCGGAATTCCAATTCACCCTCGCCATTCAAGACCGGCATATTGATCTGCATCACCTCTACTTTGGGATCTTCATTATCTGCGCAAATTCGGACAATGTAGCCACCATCGGCAACACCTTCTACTTCGACCTTGAAATCAGAGCGATCGGTACGTTCCCAGAACTTTGCTTTTCCTTGACCGCTGCCGCCCTCTTCAACCGGGTATAAATCCACATCCATCATCAGTGGCTTGCCATTCTTTGGCGTATCATCTGATATGCCGCCACTGCAACGCTGACGATAAATACTGCTGATGCGTTTGATGGGGAATTCACCCGTCTCAGTCTCGACTACAACATCACCATCCATCTCGGTGAATACATAGGTGGCCGTGCCATGATTACAATTTTTGAATTCGAGATGCAGGGTGCCGACCGGTACAACCGACTCATCACCTTCCAGGTCTTCGGCCATGAAATCAACACCGGCAGCGGAATAGAGTGTCATCATTATCTCGTTGCCAGTGACCGGTCCTACACCGAGATACCAGGCGGTGAGAAAGTCTGATCCAAAGGTATACCAGAAGACGATACCCACCTTCTCATCTTCAGCCTGTTCACCAATCTGAATGGTCATGCCCTGGCTTTCCTGCTCGGGCTGTTCCCAGACACCGGAAAAACTGCCGGTAATTAGCGGGTCGCCGGCGACTGCCGGGGCGCTGATAAAAAGAGAAAAAAAGAGTAAAAAGGAGAGAACCCCTTTCAGGGTGTGTGTAGATTTCATTTGAACTGCTCCGTTTCGTTAACTGACGATTCCTTTCGTCAAGAGTTAACTGACTTCCCGATAGTATTTAAACAATGAATCCGGAAAAACTCAAGCAATACCCGGTTGAGTGATTGAATCTGACATTCCAATGGCTGTCTGACGTGTCGCCACCAATGGCAGGCAGTATGTCACCTCATCAAGGGAGCTTCTGATTAACTCAGTCGTCACGCTTTCCCGCAGACCATTGTGATGCGGTCAATATACCCCGCAATATGTTGATCTCATTCTGGTCAGGCCGGGCACGGTTATATAGCCTGCGCATCCTGGCCATCAGGCGTTTGGGCTGATCCGGGTTCATAAAACCGATATCGAGTAAGGTCTGCTCCAGGTGAACAAAAAACATTTCCATCTGACCTGCATCCACCGGCACCCAGTCGGAAGGCGCCTGTACCGAGCCGGCGCCACCGATCACGGCCATTCGCAGCTCATAGGCCATCAACTGGACGGCCTGGGAGAGATTCAGTGACCCGAACTCCGGATTGGTTTCAATGTGCACCAACTGGTGACAACGCTGTATTTCGTCATTGGTAAGACCTGCACGCTCCTGGCCAAACAAAATCGCGATATCCTGCCCGTGGTGTTCGGTCAAAACACTCTTCGCAGCGGAACGCAGATCCATTTGCGGCATGGGCAGGCTACGCAAACGTGCGCTGGTACCCATGACCAGGCTGCAACCATCGAGTGCGGATTCCAGGGCGTCATGAATGACAGCCCGTTGCAGTAAATCATCCGCTCCGGACGCCATAGCCGTTGCTTCGTGGCAGGGAAACGTCTTCGGGTTCACCAGGTGCAGATGCTGCATGCCCATAACTTTCATGGCCCTTGCAGTGGCGCCAATATTGCCGGGATGACTGGTATTGATCAAAACAATACGTATATGTGACAAACGTGCTGCCACCTGCGCCTCGCTTCTGGTATCCTGTGCCGCCTTCGAGTTCATAGAATTCATACTCATTTGTAGGTTATACAACCATGGCCCATCCAACAATTAACATCGCTATTAACGCCGCCCATATCGCCGGTGACCTGATGCGTCAGGAATTCCCCAAAGTGGCCAGCATTCCCGTAACCCAAAAGGCACGGCACGACTATGTCACTGAAATTGACAAGTCCAGCGAAGCGCAAATTGTACGTGAAATTAAACGTTATCACCCGGACCATGCAATACTCGGAGAAGAAGGCGGCGCGCAGGGTGAGAGTGAATACGTCTGGATTATCGATCCGCTCGACGGCACCAGCAACTACCTGCATGGCATTCCTCATTTTGGCATCTCCATTGCCCTGCAAATCAAGGGCCGTACGGAGCATGCAGTTGTCTATGATCCGATGCGTGACGAGATGTTCAGCGCCAGTCGTGGAAACGGCGCACATCTGAACAATACCCGTATCAGGGTATCAGCTCGTATCACGTTGGATAGCGCCATATTGGCGACCGCGTTTCCATTCCGTCAGCGCGGCATGATGAGTGTTTACACCGGTATTTTCAGTGATGTGTTCAAAAAAATCGAAGACATCCGGCGTAATGGCGCCGCTGCACTGGATCTCGCCTGGGTGGCTGCCGGACGAATGGATGCCTATTTTGAAATTGGCTTAAAACCATGGGATGTCGCCGCAGGCGCCTTATTGGTCCGGGAAGCCGGTGGTGTTGTCACCGATTTCGACGGCAATGATGCCGTTGAAAAATCGCACTCAATCCTGGCAGCACCCTACAAGCTGATGACGCCGTTGCGTAAGATCATCGAACCCCGATGGGCCAAGGTCAAAAGGTAGGGTTTTTTAGCCCAACACTGGTCTCACGACTGTGCTTTCTGCTTATCGTGTAAGCAAAAAAATCCCGGCAGATGCCGGGATTTTTTATTACTAATAAAAGAAGTTGTTTAACAATCAGGGCCTGGCATCCAGCGTGGCGCCCTCTTTTTCCACTTCCATCAGGTCGTACTTGCTCACACCCAGCATCAGCAGGGCAGAACTCGCAACATAAATTGATGAGTAGGTACCAACCAGTACACCGACGATCAGCGTAAACGCAAAACCATGAATGATCTCACCACCGAAATAAAACAGTGCCATCAACACAAGCAAGGTCGTGGTTGACGTCATCAAGGTACGGGACAGGGTTTCGTTAATCGAGGTATTGACCACCTCAATCGGCTGACGTTTGCGATAGCGTGGAAAGTTCTCACGGATACGGTCAAACAGAACAATGGTGTCATTCAGAGAGTAACCCACAACCGCCAGGATCGCTGCAACGACCGTCAGGTCAAACTCAATCTGTACCAGCGAGATAATACCCATACTGATGGTAATATCATGAAACAGGGCGGCCACAGCACCAACGGAAAAACGCCACTGGAAGCGGAACATGACATACAGGAAAACACCCACCATGGCATAGATAACAGCCAGTATGCCCTGCTCTGCCAGCTCTTCACCAACCTGCGGGCCAACAAACTCAACCCGGCGCATTTCAATCTCACCTTCGACACCCTCGCTTAAGGCTGCCAATACACGGGTGGACAACTCGGCACTGCTCTCCTCTATTTCTGAAGGTGGGATGCGCACGACGATATCGGTAGCGGCACCGAAGGTTTGTACCACGGAATCAAATCCCGCATTGGCCAGATTCTCACGTACTTCAGCGGTATTTGGTGCCGATGGGTAACCGACTTCAATCAAGGTACCACCGGTGAAATCCAGTCCAAAATTCAAGCCGCGCGTTGCCAGCGAAGTAATTGAAATAACGATCAGAACGGCTGAGAAAGCCAGCGCCATATTGCGTCGGCTCATGAAATCGATATTGGTTTTACGATTCAGAAATTTCATGCTAATACCCTAAATTGCCAGCTTACGAACACGTTTCTTGCCACCGTAAATCAGGTTGATGACAGAGCGTGTGCCCATAATTGCAGTAAACATGGAAGTCACGATACCCAGTGACAGGGTAACCGCAAAGCCTTTGACCGGACCCGTTCCAAACAGGAACAGCACGAACGCTGCGATCAATGTTGTGATGTTGGCATCCGCAATGGTTGAAAATGCTTTTTCATAACCGGCCCGGATACTTGCCTGTGGTGTGTTGCCATTGCGTATCTCTTCGCGGATACGCTCGAAAATCAGTACATTGGCATCAACCGCCATACCGATGGTCAAAACGATACCGGCGATACCCGGCATGGTCAGCGTTGCCCCCAGCATGGATAGCAAGGACATCAGCAGAACCAGGTTTGCAAACAGTGCCAGGTTGGCGACCAGACCGAACACCCTGTAATAAACTGCCATTAAGACCAGTACCAGTACGAAGCCAATGACAACGGCTTTGAAACCCTTGGCAACATTGTCTGCACCGAGGCTTGGGCCGACAGTACGTTCTTCAACAATTTCCATCGGTGCCGCCAGCGCACCTGCCCGGAGTAACAGGGACAGTTGTGACGCTTCCTGGATCGAGCCAAGACCGGTTGTCTGAAAGCGTTTACCAAACGGTTCACGTACCACGGCAACACTGATGACATCTTCTATCTTGCTACCATTCGGCTTTTGTTCGATATAAACAACCGCCATACGGTTGCCGACGTTATCACGTGTAAAGTCCAGCATACGTTTGGAACCTACGCCATCCAGCGTTACGCTCACCGATGGCTGTCCGGTTTGCTGGTCGAAAGAAGCCGAAGCACCAATCAACTGGTCACCGGAAACAATCAGGCGTTTTTTAAGAAGAATCGGGTTGCCGTTATCATCGGTATAAAGACGTGATTCGGGCGGAACCCGGCCGGTTTGCGAGGCCGTAAATGCATCATTGCTCTCGTCAACGGCACGATATTCCAACGTGGCGGTTGCGCCAATAATCTTCTTGGCTTCAACCGTATCCTGCACGCCCGGTAGTTGTACGACCACGCGGTCAGCACCCTGTTGCTGGATAACGGGTTCTGCTACACCCAGTTCATTGACACGATTTCGCAGGGTCGTTATGTTCTGTTTCAGGGCGGTCTGCTGTAATTCCAGCAACTGCCTTTCCTGTACCGTCGCTGAGATACCAAACGTCTCACCTGCCGGTAACTCGGTGATATTCAGTCCCTGCAAACTCTGGTCGGTACGCATCAGGTTCAGGGTCTTGTCACGGTCCTCAGCTGAACGCAACATTGCCAGAAGTCCGTTACCTTCATGCCGGACTGAAACATAACGTATGCCATTTTCACGCAACACGGCACGGATATCGTCCACGTAGCGATCCAGTTGCTGGCTGCGGGCCGTATCCATATCAACCTGCATCAGGAAGTGGACACCGCCCTGCAGATCAAGACCCAATGTCATCGGTTTACCACCGATCGAACGTAGACCATCGGGTGTCGCGTGAGCAAGATTGAGTGCGACAACATACTGATCACCCAGTGCATTGCGAACCACATCGGCTGCCAGAATCTGATCTTCAGCATTATTAAACCGATATAACAGGCGGTTGCCCTGCTGCTCGCTGCTAAGAAAGCTGATTTGCTCAACCAGCAATGCATCATCGATATTGGTGCTTAATTCAGCGGGCAATTCAAAGCCACGTGATGAAGTAATCTGCAATGCAGGGTCTTCACCGTAAAAATTGGGCAATGCATAAATGATGCCCACTGTTACAACAATAAGTATCAGCAGGTACTTCCAGACGGAATACTGGTTCATGAATCTGTCTCTAAATTTTTAGTAGTAAGAGCGAAAAAATCAGGCGGACTTGATCGTGCCTTTCGGCATGACATTGGCGACAGCCTGACGCTGAAGTTTGATTTGCAGGTTGTCAGCCAACTCCAGCGTGACAAAAGAGTCGGACACGTCAATGATTTTCCCTAATAGGCCGCCATTGGTTATCACTTCATCGCCTTTGCCCAGTTGTGAAACCAGCTGCTTGTGTTCCTTTGCCCGCTTCATCTGGGGCCGGATCAACATAAAATAGAACACGGCAAAAATGACGACTAACGGAAGAAAACTCATCAGACCGCCCGCTGGTGAAGCTGCGTCCTGTGCATATGCATTTGAAATAAAGAAGTCCATGTTTACTCTCTTGTTTATCCCTTGGGATTTCCCCAACAGTATTTTCAGAATTGGATCACTTCCAGTTTAAGTGGGGACCCTGTTTAAATTTTCAATCAGACTGCATGAAACTCAACGGGCAATTATAAGTCATGCGGAAACATAAAACCGCCGTTTTTATTGATAATTCTTCAAGGGAGCCCCTGATTTATTCAGGTCGGAGCAGATTGCAATTCAAAATGTCCGGACTCACCGGGAGCAGGCTTTGCTTCAGCTACTGGCTTACACCCGAAGACAAATGGAGTACGCCGTTTTCTTTCTCATACTGTTCCCAGCGGTTAACCAGTTCTTCGAGCCTTTCGAGGGTGCTTTTTAGCAAGATCGTTCAACTCGCCAGGATATTGCTTCAGATCAAACAATTCCCACTCACCCGTACCGTTTGGTAGCGTCAAGAATCGTCGGCAGAATATCCCGGATGTGCAGGAACAACTGATCGATACTGCCAGCGTTCGTGAAAAAAGAGCGAACACACACATGTTTCTATATGCTGAAAAGTGATGGATCTTCTTTTAAATTCGCTGAGTTTTTCCTAGTATTTTCGGCCAATCACCGGTTTTGAATAAGCGATGGGAGCATCGGGTTGAATTACGCCGTTTAAATCCGCGTAATCCTGCCATGCACTGGCCAATTCTGCTGTACGCTCTGGAAATTCAGATGAAAGGTCACGCAATTCACCTGGATCACTGGACAGGTCATATAACTGCCAGCCGCCGTTTCCATATGGCTCTGGTAGTCGAAGCACTTTCCATTCGCCCTTCCGGTATGCATCCATACCATAGGCTGACCAACCAAGTTCCCTGGGTTCAGCCTTGGTTGGTGGCTCTCCTGTTAACAAGGGCATGAGAGACTTGCCTTGCAATGGAACAATTGTTTCACCGTTGTATACGTCGGGATACTCTGCTCCTGCGACAGACAGAAACGTCGGCACCAGATCCATAACATGTATCAAGTCATTTAAACGATCACCGGCACTTGACATGTTGCCAGGCAGTTTGACCACGGCAGGTACCTGAATGCCACCCTGAGCCACATAACCTTTAAACAAACGCAATGGCGTTGCCGATGCATATGCCCAGCCCGGCCCGATATCGGTCGATGACCCTGAGGAGCCTTTGTTTTCGAGCGAGTTATCAAAACTATTGAAGAAATCGCCGCTCTCGCCACCCATTGCCATGTAGTCAGCGATGCTGGTTTTGCTTGGTCCGTTGTCCGACATGAATACAATGAGTGTATTTTCGTATTCACCCGACTGCTTTAAGTGATCGAGTACACGACCAATGCTCTCGTCCACATAATCGATCATGCCCGCATATATTTCCATGTCGCGAGACCGCGCTGCCTTTTGATCAGGGTTTAACTCGTTCCATGCCATCACCCACTCCGGTCGTGGATGGGGAAGCTGAGAGTCGCCCACTAAACCAAGTGTTCGCAATCGCTCCAGCCGTTGCACCGCCAGCTCATCCCAACCCCCGTCAAACCGGCCACTGTATTTGTCGATGTATGCCTTTGGAACGTGCAACGGGTTGTGCGGCGCAGTAAAAGACAGGTATGCAAAAAACGGCGCGTCATCATCGTTGCCTGTATCGATGTAGGAAATCAGTTGATCCGTGTAAAAACTTGAAGAATAAAAATCATCGGGCAACTCGTCCACAATCTGGCCATCACTGATATAACGTGTGGCTGACCCTGGAATGATTGCAGCTTGATCAGCCCAATGGCTGGCTGCGCCGTTGAGTAGAGCAAAAGATTTATCGAAACCGCGAGCCGCCGGATTGTTGCCTCCCTTCCCGAGGTGCCATTTACCCGTCATGTAGGTGTGGTAACCCGCATCGCTAAGCAACTCCGCGATCGTGACCACGTCCTTTCTGAGGTGACCCTCGTAACCTGGTTGCCCCTTCTGGTTCGCGGCTGCAACTTCGTGGTTACCACCCATGCCTGCGCGGTGGGGGTCGACTCCGGTCATCATGGCTCCACGCGTCGGACCGCAGTTTGGCGACACGTGGAATTGCGTCAGCATCAGACCTTGAGCGGCCAGGGCGTCGATATTCGGTGTTGAAATCTCCGACCCAAAGGCACCAATGTCCGAATAGCCCACATCATCAACCACGATCAACAGAATATTCGGTCGCGCCGCCGTCAGCGATTCACTGACCGGTGGAGTCGACTCTTTGTCGCATCCGATAAACAGTAATGAAAACAGCAGACAAACCAGGTGGGAAACACGGAAATTCGTAATAATAGTAATCACTTCCACCAGGCTTTGCTTCAGTTACTGGCCGCTACCCGAAGACAAATCGAGTACGCCGTTTTCTTCCTCATACTGCGCCCAGCGCTCAACCAGTTCTTTGAGCTTTTGAGGGTGTTTTTTAGCAAGATCGTTCAACTCGCCAGGATCAAGCTTCAGATCAAACAATTCCCACTCACCCGTACCGTTTGGTAGCGGCATCCAGAGCGCTTTCCAGTGACCCGCGATGAAAGCCTTCATTCCAAACAGTTCATAACCGACTTCGTTAACACCCGGCCCCGTTTTAGCTTCGCGACCATCAAGCAGTGGCAGCACGGAATTTCCCTGGATGGGTTGCACCGGGCGACCCGCGAAACGCTCCCCTGGCTGCTCTATACCGGCAGCGTCAAGAATCGTCGGCATGATATCCCGGATGTGCAGGAACGACGGATCGATACTGCCGGCGTTTGCCATTTTTCCAGGTAGTTTCACGATTAGAGGGGAACGAATACCACCTTCGGCGGTGAAGCCTTTATACATACGGCTTGGTGTCATACTTGCCTGTGCCCAGCCCGGACCCTGGTCGATCAGTGAGTTCTCCAGACCACGGTTTTCCAGACGATTGTCGAAGGTACTTACATATTCCTCTGTTTGACCGGGATAATTCATTACCGCCGCACCGTTGGCACCATTATCTGAGAAAAATACAATCAACGTATTCTCATATTCACCATTTGCCTTTAGCTGATCAATAACCCTTTTGATCTGTCCATCCATATAGTCGACCATGGCGGCGTAGACCTCCATGTCGCGGGCTGCCATCGCCCGTTCTTCTTCGGGCAACTCCTCCCAGGCCTCAACAGCAGGTAAGCGTGGAAAAGGTTTGGCGTTTTTTTCAATGATGCCGAGTTCTTTGAGTCTTTGCAGGCGTTTGCCACGCAATTTATCCCAGCCGCCGTCATATACACCCTTATATTTATCGATGTACTCTTTGGGGGCGTGAAGCGGGTCATGTGGCGCGGTATACGCAAGGTAGGCAAAAAACGGCTGGTCATTGCCTTGATCACGTTTGATCCACTCTATCAGGGCATCGGTATAGTTTTTGCTTGAGTAGAAGTCTTCCGGCAGTGAATCCACCTCTTTGCCATTGCGGCTATAGTTCATAGGTACAGTTGGCGTTATCCATTTGGCGTCAGCCCAGTGACTTCCACCACCATCAACCAGCACGAAGGTCTCGTCAAAGCCCCTGGCGTGAGGAACCGTTGTTTCATCTTCACCAAGATGCCATTTTCCAACCATATACGTCCGATACCCATTGGCTTTGAGCACTTCGGGTAATGCAGCGACGCGATGATTTAGGTGACCCTCGTAGCCCGGTTTGCCTTTGGTGTCATCCGACATCATTTCGTGCATTGTGCCCAGGCCTGCCCGGTGGTTGTCCATTCCGGACAGTAGTACGGAGCGCGAAGGAGAACAACTCGCCAGCACGTGAAAATTGGCCAGGCGCAGGCCTTCTTGTGCCAGCGAATCCAGGGTAGGCGTTGCGATCTCACCACCGAATGACCCGATGTCGGAATAGCCCATGTCGTCGGCAACGATGAGCAACACGTTTGGGGGAGACCCCTGTGCGACACCCGATGTCACCAATGCAAAAAGCAAGGCCGCTAACCACAAGTTTTTAATCATCATCTTTAACCCAGTAATTCCATCGTACCCGGATGGAACATCTCCTCGAACTCACCGCGTTCCTTTACCAGGCCCTGCTCAAAAATATAGCGCATGATTGCTTCCAGTTCCTTGCGATTGGCCTCGATACCATAGCGCCAGTAATCTTTGCCCATCAACTTCACGGTTTGTTCGTACTCGTCCTTGGCCCATGGCAAGCTCGTCTTCAGAACCGTGGTTGCTGCGAGGTTATCGTAAGCCATTTGCTTGGCTTCAGAGTACATCTTAAATACTGCAGCAGGAAGCCAGGGTTTTTCCCTGGCCACATCTGCGCGAATAGCTACCACGTGCATGATCGGGAAAAGCCCGGTTTCCCGGTAATACTGCTGTTCCGTTGCTTTTACATCGCTGAACAAACGACGGACCTTTGGATTTCCATCCTCGTATGATTTGGGCGTGATCGCAGTAATCACTGCATCACAGCCGCCGCTAAGCAGCAGTTCGGACTCATCAACACCCGGGGGACCCTTCTCAAGCGGGAAGTTATCAGGAAAGTAATATTGGGCGAATCCCGTGTTTAGCGCACCCCCATCGGAGCTCTTTGTGGTCTCGATCCAATGCAACTCATTGGCCTTGACCCCATATTGATCAAGCAGCATGCCTCGAATCCAGGTGGTGGCACTCATCCCGTATCCGGGCGTGCCTATTCTTTTGCCACGCAGGTCCTCCGGCTTCTCGATTCCTGAATCTACATGTACATATATATTTCGGTGCCGGAATGTCCTCGAAATGAACACGGGGATCAGCACATAATCGCGAAATCCTTCGTTGATGTACCTGGACGCATACGGAATCAGGCCAATCTCGGACACCTCATAGCTTTTCCTGGGGCCGAATACCTGAGAGTTAAGGCTGTAGATGTTTTCATTATGAAAACTGACATCGGCCTGATCGATACCCACCAGCCCATCCTTGATTGCCTGAACGCGATCATAGGGGTAGCCAGCAACGTTAATTTTGTGACCGGAAGCCTCAGCAGAGGCTTCCCCGTTTCCTGTTGCCAGAAGACCCAGTGCCGCTGCACCGGAGAGTTTTAGTATTTCGCGTCGATTTGGCATGATTATCTACTCCGCCGCCTTTCGGGCCGAGTTATAGTACTTCAGCAACTCTTTGGTCTCAGGACGAAGATTGGCAATGCCTTCATAGGGTGTGCCCCGAGTTTCAGTACGATCCGGGAATTTCTTTTTAAGTGCCATGTGGCGCTCTTTCATATCGGGGAAGTAAGCGACCGACCACATGCCCGTGGCTAACAGTGGTTTTGTTTCTTTAAGGTCTCTGTACAGATCAAATACCGGCAGTGCAAAGCCGGGCGAACCGGGCGCTGGCCAATGTGCTTTGAACTGCTCTTTGATCGTGGCCTTTAAATGCGGACCCTCGTAGACATGATGGTAGTCACGACGCCCATATTCATCACCGTTAAACAGCAGCGAGGTCTGGTTAATGCCATCGATCACGCGATCACGGGGAATATGCTGATCAGCTTGTGCAATGGTCGCCAGTGTCGTGTACCAGTCACCGGCATAAACTATGTCGCCAGCAAAGGTGTCGGCTTGTATGACATTTGGCCAACGGACATAGGCATTCACCCGAACACCACCTTCCAGCGTATCACCCTTGAAGCCGCGGAAAACCATTTGTGAATAGCCGGATTCAGGCATTGCCTGCATCATGGGGCCATTGTCACTCATAACCACGACCACGGTGTTGTCCGCGACACCGGTTTTTTCCAGTGCTGCAAACAGGTCGCCCAGGTGGGAATCGAGATCATTCATGCTCTCAACCCAGGTGCCACCGTTGGCGGTTTTGAATGTTCTGTTTCTGCGCGTGAAGTTAACCGGAATTTGTGGCCAGTAGTTGAGAAAGAAAGGCTCATCTTCAGCGGCCAACTCATTTAGCCTCTCAATCACCTGCGTTTTGTAACGCTCATTCAAAGCGTCATAATAAGCATAGTCGAGTGGTTTACCCGTTTCCACACCCCATTCGTGCGCTTCGCCGCCAGCAACAGCATCAACACCCAGGACCCAGCCAGCAGGCCGGAAATTCTTGTCCATACGATAGTTGGGCACGGTCTCCCTTACCATAACGTTGTCAGCAAGACGGTCGTCTTCCGATTCGTTGGTCATAAAGTTGAATGTCGCCTGGTTGTGAAGCGGGAAGCTGGCCGTATCAAAACCCTGGTTATGCGGCAAAGCCTGCTCGATATCGCCCTGATGCCACTTACCAATATGTGCAGTGTTATAACCCGCTTTCTTCAAAAGTTCCGCAAGGGTCACCTCATCCTTGTGTAGTCCCGTACCTTCCGGTGGCACAATTTTTGGCTCCAGCATATGACTACGCACAGGCAGACGACCGGTCAGCAGCGCGGTACGGGTCGGTGTACAGGTAGGCTCAGAGTACATACGGGAGAAGGTCAGGCTTTCACGGGCAAAGGCATTGATGTTCGGGGTCTCATAACCACGCACATCGTTCAACACCGGGTCACCCATCTCACCGAATCCCACATCATCTATCAGTACAAAAAGGATATTCGGACGTTCACCGCCGTTTGCATTGCGCACTTCTTCAAGCTTTGCCGCAATCGCTTTGTCTTCCTGTGCCCATCGGTCACCATGCTGTGCCAACAGCATGTAATGCTCTGCATCGTGTTGAATTTCACCTTTCTTTGCGTCACCCCAACCTAACTGTGGAAGAGCAAGTATCAGAGTTGCCAGAATTATGTGCCTGCATATATTAATCATTGGGTCAAACCTACCTCGAAATTTATTTGCTGTTAAAACTGATAAGCCGTAATTCCACGACTTTTATGTACCGGAAAATTCCAGTAAACGGAGTTATACACTTCTGGGATTTTGATCCACATCAAAAAATCGAACACCTGGCTGGGGCAGGATGAATTCGATAACGACACGAACAGGGAGAACATGAACTTAACGCAGGGACGTTTTCACCAGTTAAGGTGGGAATGGAGCTGATTTACGGCTTAGTGTTTTCGACGGCAATTCGCCGTAGATGCGACGATAGTCAGCCGCAAACTGACCCATGTGCCAGAAACCATTGACGCCTGCTAACTCAATGATACTGTCATAGTCACAAGCGTCAAAATTCCGTAAGACCTTGTGAACCTCAGCCAACCTCAAACATTTGATATATTTTTTGGGGGTAATACCAAGCCGTTTCGTAAAGCACTTTTCCAGTGTACGTTGACTACACTGTGTCAGTTTACAGAGTTCCATCGCAGAAATGCTTTCGAGCTCGCTATTATGGATAATATTCAGTGCCAGAGACACTGAGCGCGTGGATCTCATCAGGCTTTCTTTTTCGGTAAATTTCTCATCAATCAGGGCGTTGATGACCGCCAGGGCTAGACTCTCTTCACGGCGCTCTATGATCACCGGCCGGACATCAGCACCGGGGCTTGCCAATTGTTGCCAGTTAAGCAGTTCCTGGCGAAGTACACCCAGTTTCTCAGTGTCAGTCATGTAGGTGCCGGGTTGGGGCACCAACAAATCAATAGGCTGGTTATAGATATCCTCAGCCAGGCTCGTTATGAAATCTTTAGCAAAGTGAATACCGCTGCCACAAAACCCAACAGGAGAAGCTCCTTTTAAATCTTCATCGTGAGGAAAAACAGTGAGCCCATCATTTGGTATGAGTCGATCATGTGCCCAGGTGGTCGGGTTATCAGTATCGAGCAAACCAAAACTCAGAAACCCTTCCCTGGAACGAAGACATTGATCGTAAGCGGAACCATATTGAAAACTGTTATACCCAATATTGGCTGTCTGATAGAGAGTGGCGCGAGATAGCTCTTCACTGGGCCCCAACTGAGACACTGCGAATTCCCACCCGTATTGCATTGAGGTCAGATCATCAAAGTTATAACTTTCCTGTGTCTCAACTCTGAACATGTTCGATTTCTTGATGTGGTGTATTTCTCATTTCGTTTAAAAAGTATAAATGATGTAACGGTAATTACCAGTTTTTGCTTATCTGATATGAACTCTCTAGCCGGGAATCAGCGATCAACTGACAAATTGAGAAATAACATAATGAACGATACTTCATCAACAAATAACCAAAGAAAAGGAAGACCAAAGCTCTCGCGAAATATCTCACGCCCTAATCGTGTCGTGACCTTTGTCACTGATGAAGAGCGGAAGTTGTTGGAATCCGTCACACAGGCAGAAGATCGATCCATGGCTTCAGTTGTGCATCGCATTATAAAGGCACATTTCGAGAAAGATTAACAAACATTAACCGAATGCTTCATCGAGTTTGGACTTGACACTATTCAACACCTATTACGGACGTAAATGGGATGGTGGTGATCGTTACGGGGCTTTGCTGGTTAGGGCGCGCTACATGAAGATTGACCTGAGGTTGAAAACCCACGAGACGTCTGGTTCATCCCACTTAATTTAACTGTCATAACATCAGGAAAAACACTATGAAATCTACACTTATTAAGTTTGCATCAGGAACTCAAATGAAGAGATTGCTCTCCCTGAGTCTGTTTACCGTCATTTTGCTAGCATCGCCCGGTATTCTTCTGGCTCAGGACAATGATTTTCATCCCACTATTTCAGACACGTTTACGTTTTCCATGGGCGCAATGAGGTCGAGTAACTCGTTTAAAATCCAATCTGATCTTGGCGATGACATAGGTGACGAAATCGACTTCGACGACACCCTCGATGTTTCCGATCACAGCACTTTTTTCAATGGTCAATTAAAGTGGAAATTTGGCAGCTCCCAAAAGTGGTCCGTTGCTGCCCAGTATTTCAGCAACAATGCCAAGGGCAGTACGGAACTGCTCAAAGATGTCGAATGGGACGGGCTGACATTCAAGGAAGGAAGCTTTGTCGATTCCGGGGTGAAAGTGAGCGTTGCACGTCTGTTTTTTGGACGCAGCTTCGTCAAAAACGATCGAAATGATTTTGGCATCGGAGCTGGCCTCCATACCTTAAAAATGAAAGCCTTTATCGAAGGTGAGGTCAAAATTGACAGTGAAACGACCGAATTCCAGAGGGGGGACGTGGATGTCAGCCAACCACTGCCCAATATCGGCACCTGGTATCATTTTTCGCCTGCAAAGAAATGGCTGTTTCACGCCCGGGTTGACTGGATCGGCGCTAGCATTGGCGACTATGACGGGCATATGTGGAACACGAACATTGGCGTCAACTACCAGGCTTTCAGCCACATCGGCTTCGATCTTTCCTGGCAGTACTTCAATCTGAACGTCAGTGTCGACAGCGACGACTGGACCGGTGGTGCGGATATGAAATACAGCGGCCCGGTTCTTGGCATAACGGGTAACTGGTAGGCGGTGAATAGACGGAAAAGTCGAAACCAGAAAGCAAGGACCACGTTTGACCGTAACAGCAGTATGGTAGCCAATATCACTCTTCCAGTTGCAGGAGATCGGAAATGATTAGTAGAAATTCATCGAGTTGTATACAGCGAGCCCTTTTTGCCTTGGCCTTTTACGGGCTTGTTGCAAACTTCGCCTATGCTGAAGAACTTGACCCCAGGGTGCTTATCAAGCGTATGGGTGATGAAGTAGCAGGCCTTCAAAGTTTCGTCATAAACGGAGATGCCTATTCTGATGCGCGACTTGACGCCGGCCTGATAATCGAGCATGCGGCACAGGCAACATTGCAGGTCCGGAAACCAGATGTTGTACGAATCACCAACAAGACCTCGGAGGATGTCAAAGAATTATTCTTCGCGTCCGGTTTGCTGACCGTTTACACGCGATCAAGAAATTTCTATGGCCAGATTGAGATTCCCGGTGGGGCCTTTTGCCGGTCTTGCCCTTTCCTTGGAATCCGGCCTGACAGTCATTCCTTTACTTCAGCATTACACCAGCATCAGTGGTGTTGATATCAATATCATGGCAATTCGTCTTATAGCGCTAAAATCATTCAATACTGCCTGGTGGTGGAAAATTGATGCCAAAGTTCCTTATGACTGGGAAAACAAAACCGTACCAGCCGAAGCGGAATTTCAATTGGGCAAGAACATTAGTGACGGCATAGCCTTGTATGCCGACGGTAGATTCGGTCTGGGTAGCGACCGGCTTTATGACTGGGGCCTGGGGCTGGGGTTGAGATTCAAGTATTAAAGTCTTTTAATTTAGGACTTGAGTTTCGCGCTTCGCGAAAAAGGGGCGCTTTCCTAATCTACGCCGCTAGAATACAAACTCAGGAACTCACTCGCATAGTCAGCCAGGGATCCGTTCTCGATTGCGCGTCTAAGACCCGCCATCAACTGTTGATAAAAATACAGGTTGTGAACGGTTGCCAGGTGCGGACCCAGCATTTCCTTGCAACGATCCAGGTGTTTCAAATAGGCGCGAGAGTAGTTCTGACAGGTATAACAGCCACAGTCCTCATCAATGGGTCGGGTATCCATTCCAAAACGCGAGTTACGAATTTTAAGCACACCCCGGGAGGTGAAGTAGTAACCGTTGCGGGCATTACGGGTTGGCATGACGCAATCGAACATGTCCACACCATGGAGAACCGCTGCGATGATATCCTGCGGCCGCCCTACCCCCATCAGGTAACGGGGCTTATCGGCCGGTAATTCCGGCAGTGTGTAACCCAGCACCAGTTCGCGCTCTTCCTCCGGTTCGCCAACTGAAAGGCCGCCGATGGCGTAACCATCAAACCCGGTTTCTGTCAGGGCATGTGCTGACTGTTGGCGCAAGCCCTCATACATTCCACCCTGATTGATACCGAATAGTGCGGAACTGCTTTCGCCATGTGCCTCCTTGCAACGTGCCGCCCAGCGCATGGACATTTCCATGGAGTCTGATGCCTGTTGTTCGGTGGCCGGATAAGGTGTGCACTCGTCAAAACACATCACGATATCCGATCCAAGCGCGGCCTGGACCGCCATGGATTCTTCCGGCCCCAGGAAGACCTTGGAACCATCGATCGGCGATGCAAACATGACACCCTTCTCGGTAATTTTCCGCCTTTCGGACAAACTCCAGACCTGAAACCCACCGGAGTCTGTCAGTATCGGCCGTTTCCATTGCATAAAATCATGCAGGTCGCCGTGCGCCTTGATGACTTCAGTCCCGGGACGCAGCATCAGGTGAAAGGTGTTGCCCAGCAAAATCTCAGCACCGGTATCACGCACTGCCTGTGGTGTCATGGCTTTAACCGTGCCATAGGTACCCACCGGCATAAATGCAGGTGTTTCAACAAGTCCACGATCAAAAGACAGTCGGCCACGACGGGCCTTGCCGTCGGTTTTTAATAGTTCAAATTGCATTTATTTCCAGGGGCTCAGCTTAAGCAGGTCAATTTCATATTCTGACACTCAATTCCGGCTATTGCACCCGTACCGTTGTTTCCCATTAAAGCAGTCGAACGCATTCAGGTCAGCAGCATCGCATCACCATAGCTGAAAAACCGATAAGCCTGCTTAACGGCATGCCGGTAGGCTGCCAGTGTCTGTTCGTGCCCGGCGAATGCGCTGACCAGCATCAGCAGGGTGGACTCGGGCAGATGGAAATTGGTAATCATCGCGTCCACGACACGGAATTGGTAAGGCGGGAAGATGAATATCCGGCTATCACCGGAGAATGGACGCAGTGATCCATCCTGTGCGGCCGTTTCAAGACTGCGAACCGCCGTGGTTCCAACCGCAACAACACGTCCCCCGCGGGCCCTGGCAGCGGCAATGGCGTCGCAGGCAGCCTGTGAAACCTCCAGCCATTCGGCATGCATCAGGTGGTCTTCAATATTCTCCACACGCACCGGCTGGAATGTACCGGCACCCACATGCAAAGTGACCGTTGTGGATTCAATACCCGCTTCGTTCAATTGATCCAGCAAAACCTGATCGAAGTGCAGGCCGGCCGTAGGTGCCGCAACAGCACCGGGAGTTTCGGCGTATACGGTCTGATAGCGACGCCGGTCGGCCTCGTTGTCTTCGCGTGTGATATAAGGCGGCAAGGGCATATGACCAAGCCCCGTCAATAAATCCATCAAATCAGCATCAACTGAGCGTAAATGAAAAAAACCATCCTGGCGCTCAAGAACCAGCAGTTCACAGCCATTTTCCAGTACCAGTTTCCCGCCCGGCTTCGGAGATTTACTGGCGCGTACCTGTGCCAGGCATTCCTTCTTGTTCAACAGGCGTTCAATGAGTATTTCCACCCGCCCGCCTGTTGCCTTGAAACCATGCAGCCTTGCAGGAATAACTTTCGTATTATTGAACACCAGCAGATCACCCGGATTCAGCAAGCCTGGAAGCTCGTTGAAATTCCTGTCGCTCAATTGACCTGATTGCTTGTCCAAACATAACAGGCGACTCGCACTGCGCTGCTCCAGCGGTCGCTGTGCAATCAACCCTTCGGGTAACTCATAGGAAAAATCTGTACGCTTCATTACAATCCTGGTTCCGGGCAGCCTTGCAGGCTTTGGAGTAACCCGAACCTGCTATTATCCTTTAAATGTACAACTTGCCCCACCACAATGGCGTCATAACTCCGAATTTAAAGGTTTAAGAGAGAGATTTGATGAACGACATCCTCCAACAATCACGTGATGAGGCCCGCGAACTTGACCGGTGCGATGCCTTGAGCGGTTTCCGTGAGCAATTCTGGATACCCCAAAAGGCTGATGGCAGTGAGCAGTTGTACTTTTGCGGTAACTCCCTGGGTTTACAACCCAAAGCCGTCAAAGCGGCCGTGCTGGATGAACTTACCGCCTGGCAGGAGCTTGGCGTGGAAGGTCACTTCAAAGGTCAGCGCCCATGGCTGTCTTACAATGATTTACTGCGTGGGCCAATGTCTGCATTAATCGGTGCAAAACCGCATGAAGTGGTCGTCATGAACTCGCTGACCGTCAATCTGCACCTGATGATGATCAGTTTCTACCGGCCCCAGGGGAAACGCAATAAAATTCTGATCGAACAGCAGTCCTTCCCTTCAGACCGGTACGCGGTTGAATCCCAGATCAGGATGCATAACCTTGACCCGGATGAGTGCCTGGTTGAAATCGCACCGCGCGGAAATGGCCAAATCATTGACGAAACTGTCATCGAAGATTATCTCGCCGAGCATGGTGAACAGGTAGCGCTGGTGCTGTGGCCCGGTGTGCAGTATGCCAGTGGTCAGTTTTTTGACCTCGAGAGAATTGCACAGTCTGCACATAAAGCCGGTGCCCTTTGCGGTTTCGACCTGGCACATGCGGTAGGAAACGTGCCATTGAACCTGCGTGACAGCGGTGTTGATTTCGCGGTTTGGTGTACTTACAAATACCTGAACTCAGGTATGGGGGCTGTGGCAGGCTGTTTTGTGAATGACCGGCATGGAGAATCGGATAAGCTCACACGGCTGCATGGCTGGTGGGGAACCGCTCCTGAGTCGCGCTTTCTGATGGAGCCCGACTTTGTGCCGGCCAGGGGTGCGGAGGCCTGGGTTATGTCAAATCCGCCCATTCTCGCCATGGCACCCATAAGGGTTTCGCTGGCGTTGTTTCAGCAGGCAGGTATGACCGCACTGCGTAATAAGTCGGTCGCCATGACCGCTTACCTGGAACAACTGGTTCGTTCTGAACTGAATGACTCGATTGAGATCATTACCCCCGGGGAGCCTGAGCGCCGTGGCTGTCAATTGTCCCTGCGGGTGATTGATGGGCGTGACGCCGGCAGAACCCTGTTTGAGCATCTGGAAAAGGCTGGCACGATACCCGACTGGCGCGAACCGGATCTGATCCGGGTCGCGCCAGTACCGATGTACAATCGATTTGAAGATTGCTGGTTATTCGTCAAACAGGTCAAGGCTTTTCTTGGCCAAACCTGAGCGCAATCAATGTTAACCAGTTCCTCTCTACCGTAACCGCACGCGGCGGCCTATTGACAGGCAATAGGCGCCGTCAGTTTAAAAGAGGGATCCGTACGGTTGATTGAACCGCCCAGCGGTGATTTCAGCACGTAATCCAGGTTCCAGGTCATGCTCTCTTCGCTGGCATAATCCCGGGTAAACACACCCACGGTCTCGGCCGTGACGTCCTCGGCAGTACCAGCACAAACCGCACAAAAACCGGTGAGCTGGCTCAATGGTGATTCACGCGTTGCCGGGCTCTGTGGCTCAGGCGTTGCAATCAACCAGATCGGTCTGCCCATATCGTCATAGATGTAATGAATATATGCCTGTGACGTCTTGTTGACCACCACCGAAGCGCCACCGACACCCTCTGCTTTACGTGCCCAAAGCCCGTTGTAACTTCGCTCGGTCCCGTCGACTTCCGGGCAAATCGGCGGCAAGCTCGGGCGTTCCCTGTCACTACCGCTCTGACCGAACAACACAAAAGAGAATATTGAATCATCATCAGCCAGCAAGGTAATGGACGCATGACCCACCGGGGTCGATTGTTGCAGGATTCCATTGTTGGTAAAGCGCAGCAATTCTGCCACCCAGACGTTACCTGCCGGCTCCGGGCCTGATGCCAGATACCAGGTCGGGCTGCCGTCTTCATTATAGGTGTACCACAGGAAGCCACGGTAACCGCCGGTTGACGTGTAGTCATAGCCCTGCGAAATAACACCTTCCCTGGAAGATGGCTGCCACAAGCCCCCGCGCAAGGGAACCGGGGTACCTGAGAAGTTCATTTCTACTTTGATTGCAACATCTGCTGTCGCAGAACCGGTGTTCTTAAGTACGGCAAACCATCGGCCCGGAACGGCATCGAAGCCGCTGATGGTCGGTGCAGGGCCGGCACCGCTTGAACCCGTGGCAGAGCGCAGTGGTAAACCACTGGTATCGGCTGCGGCAACGAAAGGTGCATTGGTGAACGCATTATCAAAATCAACCCGGTAAAGCTCTAACTCAAGTGCGGCATTTTGTCCGCTATCGGCACCGCTGGTCGATACCGTAAACGAGTCCGTTCCAGACGGGATGTCGAAAAATATCCGGTCATGCGTTGCGCCGCCATTTAGCGCCAATCCACGCTGAACGCCGTTCATCAATACCAGCGATTCAGGATCTGCTGTACCTGTCTTTGTAAAGGTCAAAGGTATAACACCGAGGTCATACGGGCTCAGACGATTTGTTCCGACAGCGACGGCACCCAGCAACTCCGTTCCAGGCGGGGTACCCACATTATCCCAGGACGCTCGAACCTTCTGTCTTGCACCGGCCGCAACAATTCCGCTTCCAGTAACCGCCAGGGGTGAAGATGTATCTTTACCCACCACTGCGGTTTTAACCCGTACCTCATCAAGTGGCCTGCCGGCCTGCCAATTCTGAACCAGGACCCAGTACTCACCTGATGCCGGTAAGAATAAATCGCATAACTCTATCTCATCCGGGGAGGTGCTTGAGCAGAGCTCTTCACGCTCCTGTGGAATTCGGTCGCCATTGGTATCCCGGCCAACAAACAGGTCCAGGTCTTCCGATGTTGATGGCAGAGTCTCTGCGCGCAACCATAAAGAGTCCGCCGTGACAGTGTGCCAGACAGTCATCACACCTTGACCACCATCGTAAGGATCGTCGTCAGTAGGATCCTGTGGCAGATTTTCTATCGTTATGGTCGGAACAACCAGTCCGCCACTGCTAAAGGTGGCATCCGGCATCGCTGACGGTTCACCCAGTTCAAATTCCTGCCAACCCGAACTCTTATCACTTTCAATTTTCCATGGATTGAAAACCGCCACGGGAAATACCGCATCGGGAAGCCCGGTTGAACTGAGCCTTACCACACCGTTTAACCATGTGCCCACCAACGGCCCCAGGTCGACATTGATCGTCAATTGCTGGCTGGCACCTGCTGCCAGGCTGAAATTTGCCGGTGTTACGGTAACCGTTACACCTTCTACAAACCCCTCAAACGATGAACTCCAACTGGCACCACCTGCCATATCGGTCACGGTGCGTTGAAAGCTGCAGGTTTTGTCGCAGGTGGCATCCTCGAGACCCGGTAAATTCAGATCTTTAGGGTCGCCACCCAAAGCAGGGTTGGCTGCCAGAAAACCACTTTGAGTTTCATTCAGGTACAGACCCGCATAAACGGCCTGATCAAGACGCGGTCTTCCGGCACCCCTTTTATGAATGGTTGCTTCAGAGCCGTCAAAATCAACTGCCTGTTCAGGTGTGGCGGTCATCATCAGTGCTGAAACGATCATCGGAGGTGTCCAGTCATTATGGACGGATTTAAGTAAAGCCGCCGAGCCGGTGATATGAGGTGAAGACATTGAAGTCCCGTCAACCAGCTTAAAGTCGTCGGTTTCTCCGCTCCAGGCCCCCAGTATCTCGGTGCCCGGTGCAATGAGATCCGGTTTCATAATATCCTGGGCAGGTGGCAGATTGGGGCCACGTGAACTGCTGAAAGCAATGTGATCACCGGCTTCCGCGATTTTGCCGACGAAAGCCTCACTCAGTGAGCCCTGATGATTCGAGCCGCTATCCAGCCATGTGCGTAATTTGTTACTTTGATCAAGACCGAGATGGACTCCCGGTACGCAATGATCATCGGCGACAATGGCCTCGCCCCATTCAGGGGTATTGGCAAGAATGTAGCCACCGGCGCCCGCCAGTTGAAGGTTTTTCCCTTTTTCTACACGACCGTATTCACCACGGTCGCAGACCACGATTTCACCGTTGTTAAATGTGCCAGGGGGGAATGGGCTGCTTAAGCCCGTATTGCTGGCGCAATCGGGTCCTGACTCGGGTTCGCCAACGCCGCAAAGCGGGTATCCGTAATCCTTCGCGTGGACGATTCTTCTGACACCAATTCCATCGGAAATACTGGCACCAACCAGGTCATTGGGAGGTGTGGTATCTCCACCACTGAGGTTTTCAACTACTGAGGCAAATACCCTGTCATGGGTGGCATTTCCAACTGCGGTAATCCAGGGTGCATTGGCCGGTGACCCGATAGTATCTGAATTCGGTCCCATGTTACCGCCGGACGTTGCGACAAAAATGCCAGCGGCCCGCAGGTTGAGAAAGGCAAGGGCGGTACCGGGTGTCCAGGGGTCATACGCATCCTCGGAACCAATTGAATAGTTGACCACATCAACCTGGTCCTCAATGGCCTGCTCAATGGCGCTGATAATTGCAGAGGTCTGACAACCGTCATCCTCCTGATCAACCACATCCCCTATATAACAGACACGGTAGGTGACCAGGTTGGCATTGGGTGCAACACCGGCCATTTCAGTCGGAAAATCATTGAGGGATATAGTTACAGGGTTGCCAGCCGCTATTGAAGCAACATGTGAGCCATGGCCCGAGTTGTCCTTGCCGTTTGTATTTTCTTCTGTTTCAGGTGTTGTGGGATCGTCCTCGACAAAGTCATAAACACCGACGAGCTTGTCATTACAAGGCACATCACTCCTGGAGCATAAACCCAGTTGTTGGCCATAAGGATTTTCGTGATCCCAACCGGGTAAACTACCTTGCCCCGGGTCTTCAAACGAAGGATGGCTCCAGTTAATACCGGAATCGATCACACCAATGACGATACCTTCACCACCACTCGCCGGGAAAGCGCCGGCGCTTCCATCGTGGACTTTATCTGCGCCAAGCCAATCAGGGCCCGAATCAGTTTCCAGCTTTTGAATCTCATCAGGCAGTATTGAATGTACCCCGGGTACTTCACGCAGGGCACGGACTTCAGCCTCGCTAAGTTCTGTTGCAAAACCGTTCAGCGCTTTACGATACCGGTGTGTCAGTTTGAGTTTTCGACCCAGTCTGAGCGCCGATTCGTCGTGAAAGGATTCAAACCGTTCGTCCAGAAACTCAAGATATCTTTTTGAACCCGGTGAATTGACATCCAGCTTACGCGCACCGGTAAAACGGTTGGCGGTTGCCGGTAGACTGGTTGACCTGGCCTTGCGTCCGGGTGTATCCATGGCCCGACCGTCGTAGGTCGCAAGTGGCATGTCATCGAGAATGACGATATACCTTTGTTTATCACTTCTATCAGCAGGTGCTGCGGCACTTTTCGCGAACACCGGCGCATGAAAGGACAATGCAACCAGGATCACTGTGCCAAGTATTCCACTGATAACTTTCAAACGAGTATTCATTAACTGTTTCCTTCATCCCTAAATGGGAACACTTCCTTCATGCCTGCACTGGTACCCGCATCGTCACCAGCTCTTCTGCCGCTGTTGGATGTATACCTATGGTCTGGTCAAATTGTTGCTTGGTCAGGCCGGATTTAATCGCGACGGCAAAACCCTGCACTATTTCCGGTGCATCCATGCCGACTACATGCAAACCAACCACCTTGTCGGATGAAGCCTGCACCAGTAGCTTCATCATGGTCTTTTCCTGTCGGCCGGAAAGTGTATGTTTCATGGGTGTAAACACAGACCTGTAAACTTCCAGCTTACCGTAATGGACTTCCGCTTCCTTTTCAGAAAAACCAACCGTGGCGACCGGCGGATGTGAAAACACAGCCGACGGTATAAACCGGTGGTTGACCGGACGCGGCTTTCCACCAAATTCGCTATCTGCAAACGCATGACCTTCCATTAACGCCACCGGTGTCAGGTTTACCCTGTTGGTTACATCACCAACAGCAAACACATTTTGCAGGTTCGTTTGTGAAAATTCATTGACCGGGATCATGCCACCCGGCAATGCGTGTACACCGGCATCCTGTAATCCAAGACCTCGTACATTAGGAACTCTTCCTGTGGCAAACATCACGGTATCAGCCTGCAACTCACTGCCATCATCGAGTTTCAAAGTAATGTGACCTTCCGACTGCCTGATCAGTTCAGTGACATTGATGTTTAATCGAATGTCGATACCCTTTTCTTGCATTTCCGCTGCCAGTGTATTCTGAACGTCGTGGTCAAAGCCGCGGAGTATCTGTACGCCACGATAGAGTTGAACAACCTTGGAGCCCAGGCCGTTAAATATGCCGGCGAACTCACAGGCAATGAATCCACCTCCAATAATAACGACACTCTTTGGAAGTGCTTTTAGATGGAAGGCTTCATCAGAAGTGATGCTGTGCTCGACACCCGGAATATCCGGTACCCACGGACGTGCGCCGGTCGCTATCAGTATTTTGTCTGCTTTGACAAGCTCTTCACCCACCTGTACTTCGTGCTGACTCAACATTTTTCCATGCGTGGGAAACAGCTTCACACCCGAGTTTTCAAGTAGTCCCAAATAGACCTGGTTAAGGCGGTCAATTTCACGGTCCTTGTTTTCAATCAAGCGGGCCCAGCTAAAGCGTGTTTCGCCAACTTCCCAACCGTAGCCTGCTGCGTCCTCGAATTCTTCATGGAAATGAGCAGCATAGGACAAGAGTTTTTTCGGCACACAACCACGGATTACGCAAGTCCCCCCTACCCGGCTTGATTCGCAGATACCCACGCGGGCACCGTGTCCAGCCGCAATTCGTGCGGCACGAACGCCACCAGAACCGGCACCTATGACAAACAGGTCAAAATCAAATTTACTCATGAGTGTCCTTGAAGTATTAAATGTTTGGGGCTGACCTAATGATGTAGCGTTTGTTGATCCGTATTGCAATGCGACCGGGGCAAAAAATATTACTCGCAGAAGCGGTAATTCGACACTGATCTCGATCATCAAATATTCAGATAAGAGGCCTATTATGGGTTTCTGTGTTACACCATCATCCCTTGACCGGAGTAATTGATAATCACTCTTATTTGTGTTCTGTCAACCAAGACACTATATTGACCCTACTCAAATCTGCCCCGGCTTGATGAATAACCAATTTACATGACTAAAATCATTCAAAATGAAGTTTTGCTGCGTCATAATCGCCGGCCATTGAATGTACGGCCAATGCGCCCACATAACTAGACTAATAAATGGATTACGCAGAATTGCCAGACTCCTCTCACATGCTTGCTGTTTCCGGACTCAGTTTTGAGCGTTATTTTGAGCGGGTTTTCGAGCCCGTCAGTTTTGAGCTGAATCCAGGTTCTCTATTGTTGATTACCGGTTCCAATGGCTGTGGCAAAACAACCCTGCTCAGACTTTTGGCAGGCTTACTTGATCCCAGCGAAGGTGAAATACACTGTGAGCAACAACCCTTGTACGCCGGTCATTTCCCGGCCATCAAAGACGACCTGAGCGTGGAAGAAAACATCCGTTTCTGGATGAAATTTATGGGGACGCGCAAATCAGGCCAGATGAAGGGTCTGTGCGAACAGGTTATCAAGGAGATCGGTCTGACACCCGTTGCATTACAGGAAGGGCGGACACTCTCTGCGGGTCAGCGTAAGCGTTGCTCCCTGGCGCGCTTGCTTTTCTGTGATGAATCCCTGTGGTTACTGGATGAGCCTTACTCGAACCTTGACCCTCAAGGCATCGCAATGCTGGACAGCATATTAAAAACACATCTGAATGCCGGTGGCGCCTGTATCATGACAACCCATGGCAGCTTGCGTCCCGAAGGATTTGATCTGCAGGAATGTCACATGATCAGCGGGCGTGAACGCTATGCCGGGGAAGCCGCATGAGCAGACAGGCGACGGGCACAGCATTTGTAGCGCTACTGCGACGGGACTTTCTGCTCGCCTACCGGCGTCGTGCCGAGTTACTGCAACCACTGGTATTTCTGTTGGTGGTGGTCACCCTTTTTCCGCTGGGCGTGGGCCCGTCACCCACGCTGCTGGCCAATATCGCACCCGGTGTCATCTGGATCGCGGCATTGCTGGCAACGGTATTGTCACTGGACAGTTTATTCCGATCAGACTTCGAGGATGGAACTCTTGAGCAGATGGTGTTGTCTGGACAATCACTTGCCTTGATTGCACTGGCAAGAACCGTGGCACACTGGCTGGTGGCCGGTCTGCCGATCGTGTTGTTGTCACCTTTACTGGCGATGTGGATGAATTTACCTGATGAAGGCTTGCTAATTTTGATAGAATCGCTGGCTATTGGCACCCCGGTGCTGAGTTTAATCGGCGCAATTGGCGGCGCATTGACCGTCAGCCTTAAACGGGGAGGCCAATTACTATCATTGTTGGTATTTCCTTTGTATGTACCTTTGCTGATCCTGGCAACCAGTGCTGTCAGTTCAGCCGTTGTTGATCTGCCATATACCGGCCAGCTCGGTTTGATGGTTGCAGGTTTGATTGCGTCGTTGACACTCGCACCTTTTGCGACAGCAGCTGCGCTTAAATTGAGTTTAAGTTAATGAATCCAATATTTTTATTTTTTCACAAGACCGGGTCACCGCCCTGGTTCTACAAGTACAGCGGAAAACTGATCCCGTGGCTTTGGGCCATCTTCCTTGTACTCACTGCCTATGGGCTTTATTTGGGCCTGGTAGTCGCGCCAGCAGATTACCAACAGGGTGAAAGCGTTAGGATCATGTATCTGCACGTTCCTACTGCATGGATGTCCATGATGATTTACGGTCTCATGGCCATCATGGGGTTCATCGCCCTGGTGTGGCGAATTCGTATTATGGAAGTGCTGGTCATATCCAGCGCCCCGGTGGGCGCGGCGTTTACGATGATAGCCTTGATCACCGGTTCCCTCTGGGGACGCCCGACCTGGGGCACTTACTGGGTTTGGGATGCACGCCTGACATCAGAGCTGGTATTACTATTTCTCTATTTTGGTGTCATCGCACTATACAACGCATTCGATGAACCACGAAAAGCGGCGCGGGCTGCCTCGCTGATGTCCATTGTCGGTGCAATCAATCTGCCGATTATCTATTTCTCGGTTGAGTGGTGGAACACCCTGCACCAGGGAAGCAGTATGGGTTCATCAGGCACCGGTATTCACCCCAGCATGCTGTTACCGCTGTTGTTAATGGCCACCGCAACCAAGTTTTATTACGGTGCAAACCTGCTTAGCCGGGCAAGGCTAACTCTGCTAAAACAGGATCACCGCAAGCGCTGGGTGCAGGACGTACTGTCAAAGGAGAGTCATTAATGTCGCACACCCCTTTTATTTTAGCTGCCTACCTGATCAGTGCCGTGGTGCTGTTTTGGGCCGCTATTGCACCCATAGTCAACAAACGCTCCCTGCTTCGGCAATTGAAAAACCGACAGGCACGCATGGATAAATCACAATGACCCCAACTCGTAAACGCAGACTCATCGCTGTACTCGTCATAATTTTCGGTGTCGGTATATCTGCCGTCATCGCCATGCAAGCACTGAACGAAAACATGCTGTTTTTTGTCAGCCCGACCGATGTCGAAGAGCAAGCACTACCAGCGGGAAAACGTTTCCGGCTGGGCGGCCTTGTCGCGACTGAAAGCGTTAGCCGTGCTGAAGACAGCCTCGCAGTAACATTTGTAGTCACTGACGGAGCCCATTCTGTCGATGTCAGGTTCGACGGCATACTTCCGGACCTTTTCCGTGAGGGCCAGGGCATTATCGCCCTTGGTCAACTGACACCTGACGGTCATTTCGAGGCCGACGAGGTACTTGCAAAGCATGACGAAAACTACATGCCGCCTGAAGTGGCCGATGCCCTTGAAAAAGCTGGACACGTGGAGAGTGAACTATGACCGTTGAACTGGGACAAATTTCCTTATTGGCAGCACTTCTGACGGCCCTGGTTCTAGGCGTGGTTCCAATGATTGGCTCCTACACCGGGAACCGGCGTTTTATCGCGGTTTCAACCAGTGCGTCGCTGATCCAGTTTCTGCTTCTGATTATTTCCTTCGGTATATTGACCTCTGCATTCGTCGTCCAGGATTTTTCAGTCGAGTATGTCGCCCGTAACAGTAATTCCCTGTTACCGATGCACTACCGCTTTTCTGCCGTCTGGAGCGCCCATGAGGGCTCATTGTTGCTGTGGGAATTGATTTTGGCCGTCTGGATTGCTGCAGTTGCGCTATTCAGCAAGAGACTGCCCGAGATTTTCAGGGCAAGGGTACTCGCAGTGCTTGGCTGGATATCCGTGGGATTCCTGTTATTTATCATTCTCACATCGAACCCCTTCGGACGTCTAATCCCCTCGGCGGTTGAAGGCCTGGATCTTAATCCGCTGTTGCAGGACTTCGGCCTGATCATTCACCCACCCTTGCTTTACATGGGTTATGTGGGCTTCTCGGTCGCATTCGCGTTTGCGGTTGCGGCATTGCTTGGCGGTGAAGTCAGCCGTGACTGGGTACGCTGGTCGCGACCCTGGACCCTGGTGGCATGGGCATTCCTGACCATCGGTATTGCCCTCGGTAGTTGGTGGGCCTATTACGAACTGGGTTGGGGAGGATATTGGTTCTGGGATCCGGTTGAAAACGCGTCCTTTATGCCATGGCTGGTGGGAACCGCATTGATCCATTCACAGGCCGTGACTGAAAAGCGCGGTGCATTCGGAAACTGGACATTGCTGCTTGCCCTTTCCGCTTTTTCATTGAGCCTGCTGGGCACCTTCCTGGTACGCTCCGGCGTGCTGACCTCGGTGCATGCCTTTGCATCCGACCCGACACGCGGCATATTCATCCTGATTTATCTTGCGGTGGTTGTCGGTGGTTCGTTAACGCTATATGCAGCCCGTGCGCCAAAGATGATACAGGGCGGTGGATTTGCCGGCATGTCCCGTGAGACATTTTTGCTGGTCAATAACCTCGTATTCGCCGTCATGGCTGCCATGGTACTAACGGGTACCCTGTACCCATTGCTTATCGATGCGCTTGGCGCCGGTAAAATATCTGTCGGCCCTCCCTATTTCGGTCTGCTTTTTACCTGGTTGCTGGTTCCACTGGTTATTGCTTTACCCTTTGGTATTTTCAGCAGGTGGCAACAGGACTCCGGTAGCAGGTTAGCCGGGATACTGCGCTGGCCGCTTCTGGCGTCGCTGGCGATTGGTGCCGTTGTCTGGGTTATGCAGCCATCCATTGGCTTTGTTTCCGCTGCAGGTATAACCGGTGGTGCCTGGGTTATTTTGGGCAGCCTGTTTTATGTCGGACAATTCCAGCTTAAGAAGAAAAGCTTCAGGATTCCCGGCAGCATATTGGCCATGACACTTGCTCACGTTGGCCTGGGTGTGTTTCTGGTAGGCCTCAGCATGGTCAGCACACTCAGCACCGAAAAGCACTTGCGTATGGAAGCCGGTGATAAATACCAGATGGCGGGTTATACCTTTGAATTCCTGGGCACCAAAATCGTACAGGGCCCGAATTACACGGCCAATGAAGGTGAATTCGTCATTTCAAAAGGTGATCAGGAAATCACCCGGCTCTACCCTCAAAAGCGGGAATACGCCCAACGCGGCAACATGATGACAGAAGCCGCTATCGATCCGGGCTTGACACGTGATCTTTACGTATCACTGGGTGAACCACTGGATCAAAGTGGTCGGGCCTGGGCGGTTCGTGTTTATCACAAACCCTTCATACGCTGGATATGGCTGGGTGCAATTTTCATGCTCGCAGGTGGAATGCTTGCAGCGGCAAATAAACGTTATCGCCGTAAAATGCCTGCCACAGCACCCGTAAAAACTGAAGCCAAAGAGGTAGCCGCGTGAATAGTCGCATTTTCCCTTTATTGGGATTCGCTCTGCTGATCGTTTTGTTGGTTGTCGGGCTGAAGATTGCTGATCGCAAAACAAACCTGCCATCGCCATTAATTGACAAGCCAGTGCCTGTTTTTGATTTGCCGGTTCTCGCCAGCCCGGGCCAGACAATGTCGACGGAGTCACTTCTCGGCAAGTATTACCTGGTCAATTTCTGGGGAAGCTGGTGTGTCACCTGCCGGGCCGAACATCCGGTGGTGACAGAACTGGCCAAGCTCAATGCCGTATACATCGTCGGTATGAATTTTCGCGATGAATCGGAAGATGCTGTCGCCTGGCTAAGACGCTGGGGTGACCCCTATGATGTCAGCCTGATTGATTATGATGGCCGTGTCAGTATTGATTTCGGAGTGTATGCCGCTCCCGAGACGTTTCTTGTTGATCCTACCGGAACCATTGTATTTAAGCACCTTGGCCAACTGACATGGGAGGTTGTTGAAACCGAAATTCTCCCACGCCTCGCCAACATGGAGTCAGGCAGCTGATGAAAACGAGTAAACTTTTTATCTTGATTTTGACATTGACCCTGTCCGTTTCAGTTTTTGCACAGCGCGCCCCCGTCCAGGAGCCGCTGGTATTTGAAAGCATGCTGCAAGAGGACCGTTTCAACCAGTTGACCATGGAATTACGCTGCCTGGTTTGTCAAAACCAGAACCTGGCTGATTCCGATGCACAGCTTGCCCATGACCTGCGTGCCGAAGTACATGAGATGTTGGTAGCAGGTAACAGCGACGATGAAATAAAGCAGTTTATGGTCGAGCGCTATGGTGATTTTGTGCTCTACCGTCCACCGGTTCAAAAAAACACCTACCTGCTATGGCTGGCACCAATGGCGTTGTTGCTCATTGGTGGCGTGGTTCTGCGTTCCAGTGTCAAAAAACGCGCTGCACTGCTTGATTCAAGCCCTACTGAATAGCCTGGATAACAAGGCTAAATACTGATCGTTCGACCAAGAGAATAAAGAATGAATTTCTGGATTTTTGCAATAACTCTGCTCATCGTTTCAGCTGGTATTGTCGGCTGGCCGCTATTTACCGGTTCCGTCAAAGACAAGATCACAGGTCTGTTCATATTGCTGATGTTGCCGTTGGCAGGCCTCCTTATGTACCAGAGTATCGGCACCCCTGAAGCGATCAACCTGCCACCCGCAATGGCAGCTCAAGAATCGGCACAGCAACAGTCAGCCCACTCGACACAGCAAGGGCAGATGGATGAACTGGTTGCATCCCTGCAGCAGCGAATGATCGAAAACCCTGATGACCCGGAAGGCTGGATCATCCTCGGCCGCAGCCTCAAAACCATGCAACGCTACGCGGAAGCCGAAACCGCTTTGAGCAATGCCAACCGATTGGTGCCTGACAATCCCATGATCATGGTTGAGCTGGCAGAAACCATGTTGTTCACATCCGGTCAACCCGAGGTCACCGGTGAGGCACGGCAACTGATTGAAGCAGCATTGGCCATTGACCCGGACCAGCAGAAAGGCTTGTGGATAATGGGTATGGCCTTCGCACAGGAAGGTGATGATACGCAGGCACTCACCTATTGGCAGAGACTGCTTGGTCAGCTTGACCCGGCGTCCGAATCTTACCAGAGCGTTAGCCAGCAGATCAGGGTGGCGCAAACCCGTCTGGGACAGCCTGTGGCCACCCAGGATACGGTAGCTCAAACCGTTACCGAAGAGCCTAAGGCCACGATGCCACCCGTTGCAGCCCCGGCCACGACGAACCCGGCCGTTGCGTCATCCACCGGAGCAGGTTTCGGGATACCGGCGACCATCACCCTCGGTGAAGGTATGACTGGTACTTTTCCAGCCAAAGCGACGCTATTTATCTTTATCCACCCGGCCGGCGCTGCCGGTATGCCGCTGGCGGTCAAACGCCTTGCGCCACGGGACTTCCCAATTTCACTGAATTTTACCGATGCCGACCTTCTCCAGCCTGGCGGATCATTGCAGGTATTTGACCTGTTGGATATCAGCGCACGTATCTCGATGGCAGGCGTTGCCAATGTTTCATCCGGCGATATCCAGGCAAACCGGGTCACCGTGAACACAAAGAACGTATCAGCAATTGCACTACACCTTGATCAGCGTGTACCTTAGGGGTTCCTAAAGCCATAGATCAAGGACAGGCACATGAAAGCCCTGCTGTTTGCCGTACTGTTTTTTGCCTCGATCAATAGTTTGTCTGCCCAGGACAAAGCGGTTGAGTTCACAACTTTTCAACTTTCCGATACGGTTTACATGCTCAGTGGGCGTGGTGGAAATATAGGTGTTTCAACCGGTGAAGACGGCTTGTACATCATCGACGACCAGGTCAAGCCGGTCACCACCCAATTATTAAAGGCCATCCGGAAAATCAGTCACAAACCGATAAGGTTTGTTATCAATACACATTATCACGCCGACCACGTTGGTGGTAACGAGGCCATTGGCGATGCCGGTGCGGTGCTCATTGCACATGAAAACATCCGCAAAAGAATGACCACTGAGCAGGTCAGTATCTTTAAGAACAACAGCACCCCGCCCTATCCAAAAGGGGCCCTGCCGGTATTGACCTTCAATGACCGTTTGTCATTGCACCTCAATGGCGAAACCGCGACCGCTTACTATGTTGCCAATGGTCATACCGACGGTGACAGCATCATTCATTTTCCGGTCAGTAACGTGATCCACATGGGCGATATGTTCTTCAACGGACTTTACCCCTATGTTGATCTTGACGCTGGTGGTTCGATGCTTGGCCTGGTCGAAGCGGCGAATCTTGCCCTGTCGATGGCCGATGAGTCCACCCGTATTATCCCCGGCCATGGGCCGCTGGGAATGACGGAAGACCTGAAAAATTACCGTGATTACCTCGTACAGGCGAGCGCCAATGTACAGGCACTGATTGATGAGGGCATGGACCTTGGGCAGATCATTGCGGCCGCTCCAACCAAGGAGTGGGATGAATCACTGGGTAAGACCTGGATTACGCCTGCCCAATTTGTGACATTCATTTACAACAGCCTAAAGGGAATACAGCGTTACACGCCGCCACCTGTTGAGAAAACTGAAGAGGAATAGTCAGCGACGTGTAAGACCGGGCGGGAAAGTCTGAAAGCCTGCGTTAGCTGTGCCGGGATTGTCACGGCATATAAAGCCTGCTCACGCTCCAGGTATTTGCGCTCAAAAGGCGTCATAGCGGTATTGGGTTGAATTTTCTTCGCTGCAACATCTACACCCGTCACAAAACTGACCGCGCGGGCAAACTCAAGCGCATAAACCTCCCAGTTACAGCGCATTTCAATTTCACCCCCCAGCGACAGGAGTTGTGGAAATACCGGGTGTGCGTGCCAACGCCTCAATAGATGGCCCGGTTTCGGCCACGGATTGGGATATAACAGAAAGTGTTTCTCCGGCAGATGTCCGTCATTAAGCAAAAGACGCCACAAAGTAGCTAGCTCTGCCCTTAGCAGGATGAGATTTTCATGGCGATGAAAACTCGAAGTTACACCACTTTTTGCAAGCCGGGAACGTGAACGGTCTGCACCCATCACGATATGTTGCGGAAATTTCTCTGCAAGCCGACGGGTACTGCTGCCGGTGCCGCATCCGGAATCCAGTATAAAAGGCAAACCAGACGCAAAAACACCTTCCCGCTTCAGTTGACGGAATGTCTCAAGGGTTGGCGTATGAAAAGGTTGGGCCCAGGTCGTTTGCAAATGCCGCTGTAGGCTTTTTTCAAGATGCGGGTGAATACCGTGCTGCTTGCTGGATACCAGTCCTGACTCGCTGATATTTTTGCTGTTGTCTGCCTGTTTCAATGCTTTTGCAACGCGCATTCCTGCGATTCTCACGCTATCATTGTAGTAACTTGAAATGTGAATCATACCCTATGTCATCAGCGACCCGGTTTCTGCATATCAACGAACCCTTGCCAATGAAAAAAGGCGGCGTTCTGCCGTCATATACACTCGCATATGAAACCTGGGGAGAACTCAACCAGGCACGCTCCAACGCGGTCCTGATCCTGAGCGGTCTGTCGCCCAGTGCGCATGCTGCATCCAGCGAAAAGGATCCCTCGCCGGGTTGGTGGGAAAACATGATCGGCCCCGGTGCACCCATTGATACGAACCGCTTTCATGTTATTGCCCTTAACTCGCTGGGCAGTTGTATGGGCTCAACCGGACCGGCCAGTGTTAACCCTGAAACCGGCAGACCTTACCGGCTAAATTTCCCGGAATTGTGCGTCGAAGACATCGCAGAGAGTGCACATTCATTGGTCGAGCATTTGGGTATTGAACAGTTATGTACCATGGTTGGACCCTCCATGGGCGGCATGAGCGCGCTTGCCTACCTGCAAAAACACCCAAACGGTGCGCGTCACTTCCTGACCATATCGAGTTCGCCAAATTCAGCACCATTCAGTATCGCCATAAGATCCTTGCAAAGAGAGCTGATTGTTTCTGACCCGGCCTGGAATGATGGTAACTACACCGAAGACCAATGGCCGGAAAACGGGATGCGCATGGCACGTAAACTGGGCATGCTGTCCTATCGTTCATCCGAGGAGTGGCGTAACCGGTTCGGCCGGCGCAAGCAGGATTATTTCCCAACCGAATTGTATGGAATGAACTATGAGGTAGAGTCCTACCTGGAGGCCGCCGCACGCAGGTTTGTGCATTCGTTCGACCCCTGCAGTTACCTGTACCTGTCACGCGCTATGGATTGGTTCGATGTAGCGGATGATTATCCGGACCTGCCGTCCGCGCTGGCGTGTATCAGGCTGAAAACAGCTTGCGTGATCGGTGTGGAAACCGACATCCTGTTCCCTGCCTATCAGCAAAAAGAGATTGCCGACGCGCTGCGTTCAAACGGAGTCGACACGAGTTTTGCGAACCTTGAATCATTGATGGGGCATGACGCCTTCCTGGTGGATCACGATCATTTCAATCCCCATATCGTGGCCTATTTCGATCGGATCTGGTTTGAAGACAGGCTCTGACATTGGAATAAAACCATTATCAGAAAAAGCGGGGAATTGTGACTTAAATACTGGCACAGCACCGCTTGCGTAGATATACTTTGCGCCTCGCAAATCCTGCCGGAGTGGCGAAATTGGTAGACGCGCTGGATTCAAAATCCAGTTTTGGTAACAAAGTGCCGGTTCGAGTCCGGCCTCCGGCACCATTAATTACATAATATCAACGTGTTATTAGACACGAAAAACCTTCCCTTCTTATGTAACATCCCAATCAACACCTCTAGATGTGCTCCTGACAAAGCTAAACAAGCTATCGACTTAATCAAGTTGGATGGAGAACGGTTTTTCGCAATATTCTTTCGTCGGGGTTTTAAATCATTATTATTGCGAAAAGCTATGTCGCTGTTACGTGTATTTTTGGTCTTTCCCTTCGAATCCTTGGTGTTTGTTTTTCTGCCGAATTGCGTTTACTTACTGATTGTCATGTCCCATTCATCCCGAAAGCTCTCCCAAAAGCAAAAGTGACCCAACCGATAAAGTGTTGGTTCCCAGCCGCTTTCATCCATCGTCTCAATCATGTCGAGTGCTGCTTCAAAAGGAAGCTCATCTAGCTTCCATAGCGAAATGATTTCACTGATTAGTAAACTCTTAATCGTTGCAGAAACCTTTGATTTCCCACTTTGGATTTTCGAATTTGGGTTTTCACACAGCCTCGGCCAGGAGCCGCCGTTTAGCTAAATGTATCCGGCCCCTTTATCAGTAACTCTGCAAATTGACCTATTTACAAATCACACTGTCGCCCGCCGGTTGGCAGACATCCGGCCAGCCATATTCGCGCCAGTAATCCACCATTCCCAGCTCTGTAACAAGCGCTGCAAATCGCGGGTCTTGACGAAATGGCGCCATGTCGGATCGCCAGAAATCCCACGCAAATCTATTTCTTTGGTAGCCATCCAGATCAAGAGCCATAGTGGCCACTTGATATGCTTCATCGATCTGGTCAAAACTGACATAACTCGTGAACAGAATCTGAAAAAAATCGATCGTTTCATGCTCTGCGAGCATCTCGAGAAACAACGGTAATTTCGCTGCATCAATCTTTGCCTCGATAAATCGTTTTAGCGTCAGGGGAGTTTGGAGATTGTCGAATTTTTCTGCCTTCCGTTCATCCCACTGCTCGGCGAAGTCAACGGCTTGGTCGAATTCCCCGATACGCAGGTTTATCCACGCCTGAAAGTACAGCCCCGACGTATGGCCTAAATCCCATGCGGCCGCACCGTACTTCAAGGCGTTGCTGGTATCGTTTAGATAAAAATAGATCCACCCGAGAAAAGCATTGGTGGCAGGGTGCAATGGGTCCAGTTGATAAGTGATCAGGCCTTCTTCAAGCGCATCATCAAGACGACCAAGCTTGAACAGGTGCTCGCCGTACCATAGGTGTGCAGTCGAATCCAGTGGTTCATTGACATGGGCAAGCAAGAAAAGCGTTTCCGCCTCTGCCCATTTTTCATCCTTGTCAGCCAAACCGCCCAGAACCGCATAGGCTTCCGCCAGGGAATCGTCCTGCGTCAGGGCCTTGCGTGCAGCGGAGGCCGCCAGGGGATAATGTTCACTCCTTGGTGTGTCAGAATATTCCGGCAATGTGAAGTGTGTCGCGGCCAGACTCGACCAGGCCCGGGCAAACTGTGGATCAAGCTCTGTTGCCTGCTCGAACAATGTTATGGCGTGCCGGATATTATCATCGCCACGGCGCTGCCATAAATAACGACCCCGCAAATAAAACTCGTAAGCCTGCAGGTTGTCGGTTGGTCCTGCGTCAATGCGTCGCTGCTCATCTGTGGAAAGCTCGGCCTGTAAGGCATCGGCAATCTTCTTTGTAATCTCACTTTGTACGGCGAACAGGTTTGCCGCAGTCAACTCACGATCATAGATTTCTGCCCACAAGTGTTCATCGGTCGCCGCATCAATCAACTGCACGTTGATCCGTACCTGGTTACCGGAGCGTTGAATGCCACCTTCGAGAATGTGTTCAACACCCAACTCCCGTGCAATCTGCGGAATCTTTTTGACGGTGCCCCTGTATTCCATAACCGAGGTGCGCGAGATCACCTTCATCGAGCCGATCTTGGCGATGGTGGCCAACAGCTCGTCATGCATACCGTCAGTGAAGAACTGGTCTTCCTCGTGACTGCTGCGGTTATCAAAGGGCAGCACAGCAATGGACTTGTCATCGTGTGATTCGGTTAGAGCGGCAGTCTGGCCTTCCTGACGCGTCGCTTGGGCAAGTTGCTCATCTTCGACAGGGTCGAGCACAAACTTGTCGAAAGCGATGTACCCCAGGGCCAACGCCAACACAGCCAGGCTCACAAGAAAACGGGAAGACAGGCCACGCCTGGCTGAACGGCTGGATGTCTGTGCCGACTGAATTTTGACTTCGGGAACCAGGCGATAGCCTTCCCCCCGCACGCCCTCGATGTAGATGGGCTGATTGGGATCATCACCCAGGCGCTGCCTCAGAACCTTCATTCTTTGGGAAAGGTTGTCGGGCGTAATCACCCGCCTGGGTCCCCAGACCTGGTCGATCAGGTCATCGTGTGAGATCAACGCTGGTGCTGCCTGGACCAATGCCTCAAGCACCTTGAAACAGAGTTTCGTCAGCTTGATCGGCTGCCCACCACGAGTTAGCAGGTGCCGGTCCAGGTCCAGTGTTAAGTCAGAAAATTCGTAAATCATTCGAATCTGTCTGCCCCCAGTATTAATTCAGGCCAATCCGATCAAGATCACAGCCAATGACACAAAATGTACGCTATTAAGGGTTTTCAGAGATTTTATCAGCAAATTGTCAGCAAATTATAGCCTTCTGATCACGCAGTATTCGTACCGACTGCCTAACATATACTTTAACACGGATCTTTTTACAGGAATGCCGTGGGGCCGGCCAAGAATGAGGAACGATCCAGAAGCATGGTTTCCAGAGCGGTTGGGGTTAATCGTAAATTTAATCGATAGAGAGGAGACTTGATTATGAAAGCAATTAGATTATTACTGGTTTCGTTTTTCGTGTTATGTGTTTCGACTACAAACGTCGTTGCATCTAAGGAATCTGACAAGAATTCTGTAATTGACCAAGCTTATCTACAAGCACAAGCAGAAGTTTTGGAAACTTTTGTGGCCATTGCAGGAAGTATAATAGCCGGAGCCGGACATGGATATGATGGCGAATTTATGGATCAACTTATCTCTTTTCATGCTTATGGAGACAAGTTTGTTGAATTCAATGGAGGACTGTCTTTCGATAGTGCGGGTAATGAACATAATGAACGCCAGTTATTTGGTGAAGATTTAGAAGAAGATGGAGTAATACAATTTGCCGCTAGAGAGGGAACTTTGAAAGTTGCTGTATATTATGGAAATGTAGCTAATTTAACCTTTATTTCAGATTTTATACTGATGCATAAGGTTTATGGCGAAATTAGAGTCGAAAATCTAATTACTTTATTATTTGTTAAAACAAAGGGTGAATGGAAAATGGTTCACGAACATCATTCTCCAGTGACAGAATAGGGGACAGACCCATATGTTGTGGGCTCGCAGGACGAACCCAATGCTGGTGGCCCCTATATAATGTGGGGTGACCCTGCGTTTGCCCCTTTTGATAATCTTATACATGTTATGGTTCCAATAACAGATAGAGATAGATGAATCTATACACAACACAATAGGAATTAGGAATGGGGGGGAAGAGATATCCATCAGATGTTTTATCTGATGGATATCTCCCTCTCTTATTATGCTCAACCACTTCAGCAATTACTCCCTGATCAAGACTTTTGGATGACGGCTTTTGGCTGCTATAGGCGTTGCTGAAATCTGTCCTTACTCTATAGCTGCTTTCTGGTCGATAGCTGACGCTCAGAGAATCCAATTCTGCAAATGCTCAACTGCGCGTAAAAGAAAATGCCTGGGCGCTGAATCGGGTGCTGCCTATCGCTGAAGGATTGCTCCGCCCCTGTCGGGCTATCTGCGATGCAAAAAATCTGATTTCTCCTATACTTAAGTGTGGTGTCCCAGTTGGAAATGGATGTCCCTGTTGGATGAACTGCTCCTTCCCCCAAGCGATGTATGTTCACCCCCAACGAACTGGGGCATCTTTTTTAAAAGTCGTTGTGGCTTGCCCCATCCTTTCGTCCAGATTTCCCTACATGGTTTGTGGTTGATTGCTAGCATACGAAAGCAGTAAGCAGAGTTAAAATTGATCTAAAAGAAGCCAGAAGACTTTTGGATAGAACCCTTAGATGATGTACTAGCACCTCAACAGTCACTGCGTCTCCCACAGTGACCCTCCTTGGTCGGGGTGCAATATTTTGTTAATTGACCCACATCAATACCCCTCGCATGGTTTTTCGCTGCAACAGGTTCTTTGCCTCAGAACATCAATTGGGCGATTAAAGCCGAATATGCCCGTGCATTAATCCCAGAAACCCAGCATACCCCCCGTACCCCCTGGCGTTTTTTATGTAGTATGATCAAGCTTAAATGCCGCCCTGCCCCACCTTTTCTGACAGGGCACCTCTGACATTTGGGGGTACTTATGGGGGTATATTTTGATTGAAAGTTTTTTATATCTATATTTTACAAATAGATAGACTGCCAATGTGAGAGCGGCCTCCGGAACAAATAATAACTTAACAAGCATCCTCATATGTTAATAAGCCGAATATCCTGTCAGACACTAATCGCTATCACCCTCCTCGGTGGTATCACGGAATGCTTTGCATGGGGAAAGGATGGGCATACGGCGATTGGTACCCTGGCTGTCGCTCAACTTCAGCCCCATGCCCGAAGCGAACTGGAAAATATTATCCAACCGGGTCCTCTTGACGGCCTGGCCATGGAAGAAGCATGTAACTGGCCTGACGTGATGCGTAACAGGGAAGAATGGGATTGGAGTTCACCACTGCATTACGTCAATATCCCGCGTGGTGATGATACCTACGACCAATCGCGGGATTGTCCGATGCCTTCGGACGGTGCAACCCATCCGGAGCCGCGTTGTGCAACTGAAGCCATCAAGTTTTATGCGAACAGGCTGAATAGCCAACAGATCACCGGTCTGCAACGCTGGCAGGCATTTGCATGGGTCTGCCACCTGGTAGGCGACCTGCATCAACCGATGCACGCCGGCTTCGCTGATGACCAGGGTGGCAACCTCGTTGAGGTGACTTTCAATGATGCGCAGGTGAACCTGCATCGCTTTTGGGATTCTGTGTTAATCAACGAGCAAGCAGGTAATTGGCAAAACCTGCTTGATCAACTGAGTGTATTGCCGCCTGTCCAGGTAAATTCTGACTGGTCACACGAGATGGTAAATGACTGGACAAGTGAAATTCACACACTGACAAGTACGCCGGGAACGATGTATCCATTAACAGACAACATCGATGAAGCCTTCGCTCAACAAAGCTGGACTCTGATACAAGCGCAAATACGCCTGGCAGCCGCCCGCCTCGCACTGGTCATCAATTCAGAGCTAGAGCCTGATACAGGTGACGTCCGGTAGAATCAGCGGCCAAGCCGTTTGATCCGGCAGTGACTAAAGATCCCGCGCGACCCTGAAACCAATGACCGAGCCATAACTCTTGGCATTGACAGGAAATCGGAATGCCGCACGGCTTTGCTCGGGTGCACTGGCCCAATAGCCTCCCCTTACAACCCTTCGTTCACAGCCGGGGTTAACCCAGGCAGAGCCGTCAGTGGGTGCTTTTACATAGTTTTGATGCCAGCAATCCGCCATCCATTCGCTGACATTACCGGTAATATCATAGACGCCCATCGGGTGAACCAGGGCATCATCTGCGATCAAGCCAGCAGGCGCCGGCCCCCAGTGGCCATCACCATAAGCTTTGAAATAAGTGCTCCATTCCCGTTTGGCCGGTGATTTATCACGTTCGCCGGTGAGGTTTTCTACCGCTTCAGCAGGCGAGCCTTCACCCCACCAGTAAGATCCGTTGCCGCCTGCCTTCGCCACGTACTCATACTCGGCTTCGGAGGGCAAGCGGTAAGCCTTTCCTGTTTCAAGGGCCAACCACTGTACATAGGCCTGGGCATCGAGTGCGTTTACATGCAGCACCGGCATAACCGCCAGGGCATCTTTACCCTTGTAATCGTGTTTCCAGTAAACACCATTACGCTTACTCAATCGGCCGGCTGCCTCGTCATAAATGAATGAATAACCATTGAGCTCTGCAGCGGTCCGGTAGCCGGTGCGCGTGATAAATACCTCAAATTCTGCAATGGTGACTTCCCTCACGCCCAGACCAAAACCGCGCTTGATGATTACCCGGTGTTGTGGCTCTTCATGATCATTTGTGTCATCGGAACGCCCCTGCGAACCCATCAGGAAACTGCCTGCACCAATGATAACAATCTCCGGGGCTTTACCGCCTGATATCAGTTCATCACTGATCACCTGTCCCGGCTCGAACCCACCGTAAACACGTGCTTCCTGAAGCCTTTCGAGCAGGGCCTTGATTTGGTTCTCCTGTCCACCGAGGGCCATCAGGTCAATGATGCCGAAATCGGCCATATCGAAATTTCCAGAATTCATCGCATCCATGACTTTCTGTTGCAGCTCAACAGCCCGTTCGCGCTTGAACTCTGAAACTTCAAGCCGGGCGTCATCGATGGGTTTCTGGTCTTTCTTAACGGCAGATGCCTCCAGCAACCAGACATCCGCGGTCTCAAAATCCAGTTCCCGTGCGTATTCCAGGGCACGTTCGATCAGTGTCCTTTGTACTGTCTCCAGGCCCTTCTGGCCCGCCTTACTTTGCGGGTCTTTCTCCAGTGCCTCGCTGTAGTAGTAAAATGCGCTGTTATTGGCCGGCTCAAGAACCCGGCCGGAGTTCAGCGCTTCTTCAGCAGCCTCGAGAAGCTCAGTCGCTTCTTTCAGGGATTGCAGTCGATTCTTTGTGGCAGCCAACCCGGCAAGACCGGGGTTAATTGATTGAATCAGGGGTAACAGCAGCTCAGCCTCATCGGTTGAGCCCGCATCCAACAGGGTATTGACCTGGCGTAGGACATCCGCCAACAGCGCATTTAACTCTGCAAGCACAGCGCTGTTGCCTGGATTTTCCGCCAGCTTTGACAACAACCGTTGCAGTTCCTGATTCTGTTGTGCATCCGGCAATACAACATCATTCACGCCCGATGACACGTTTGATGCTGCACCGGGCATGCGAAGGTCCATTTCCCACTCATCTGTACTGCCTTCACCCAGGCGTTCAATCCTGCGGTGCTCGGTGGGCTCCACCTTTTCCGATCCCTGCTGGGCCTGCGAATGAGACACGCACAACAGGGCACTGATCAGCATCAGTCGTATCGAAAATTTGAGGGCATTATTACTGGCAAACATGCAAATTCCCTTGCCTGAAGCCTCCATCATGTTATGGTTCATGCAACGGAGTTAGCGAGCCCGCGCGCAGAGTGCAACCTTAACCCAGAAGCCCGATGACGACAAGTATAAGAAAACACAATAAAATCCTGAACTAACAATCAATAAGAACCGGTTTAAAGTACGTATTATCACACCCTGAATGAACAATCAAAACGAAATCAACACGGCACTCGCCGCCGCCGATCAGCCCATCATGGTAGAGTCGGCGGAGCAACTTGAGCAAGCAGTCAATGACTGGTTGCAGTGTGAAGTCATTGGCATTGATACAGAATTCGTCCGTGAGAGAACCTGGCGCGCTGACCTGGGGCTGGTGCAGTTATCGGATGGCAAAAAGGTGTGGTTGGTAGACCCGCTTAAAACTGGCCCACTCGAGCCACTTTCAGCCCTTTTTAAAGACCAGGCTATCGTAAAAATCCTGCATGCCCCATCTGAAGATCTCGATGTCCTTCTGTACACGACAGGTGCCGTTCCAGAACCGCTGTTTGACACGCAGATTGCCTGTGCGATGCTCGGCCAGTCTTTGCAGATGGGTTATCACTCGACGGTCGAATGGCTTCTTAACATCACCATAGACAAGGGCGAAACACGCTCAAACTGGTGCAAAAGGCCGTTACGACCGGCGCAGATCCGATACGCAGCGCTGGATGTTTGCCTGTTGCCCATGATGTACAGGCAATTGTTGGCAAGCCTGAAAGAACTGGACAGGGAAAACTGGCTCGCTGAGGACTGTACCAGGTTGTTGAGCAAGGCTCGCACACCTCAAGACCCGTCACAGTCCTGGAAGAGGTTCAATGTTAATAACCGGCTTGATGGTACCTCTTTGGCAATACTTAAGCTGCTCGCCACCTGGCGTGACCAGCAGGCGGAAAAGCGGAACCTGGCCCGTGGTTTTGTGATTAAGGACAATGCCCTGATGACCATTGCCAACAAGAGGCCCGCCAGCCTGGCGGAATTATCCAAACTGGATGTCTGGCATCCAAAAGCAGTGCAACGTAACGGACCAGACCTGATCGCCCTGATTGACGAGGTGGTCAAGCAGGGAATAACCGCGCCCACTCCCGCCTCACTACAACCGGAACACCGCAAACTGATGAATGACATGCGGAAACTGGTGCAGCTAAAAGCAACAGAGCTGTCTATTGATCCTGCCCTGCTGGCATCGCGGCGCGAACTGGAAGGCCTAATTCTTTTACCGGAAAATGAGGCCTTGTCCGACCGCTTTCTCGGCTGGCGTAGAAATATAATAACGGACGATCTGATCGCGCTGAAGGAAGAGCATTCATGGTGAAGACCCCAATGCTCTCTATTGCATCTTCATTGTGTCTGGCCATGATTTCCATGACTTTTTGTGTTCAAGCGTTCGCACAGGGCTTACCTGCTACCGACCTTTGGCTGGCAAAGATTGATAATGCCATCCCCGGCGACCCCGTTAAAATTAGCCTGGGCGATGGCTACAACAACCAACCGCACTTTTCAGAAGACGGATCGGTTATTTACTACACTCGTGAAATGCCTGTTGAAGGTGCCAACTCACAGACAGATATAGCGGCTTTTAATACAGACACATCGATCACGACGATGGTCAACAGCACGGCCGAAAGCGAGTACTCACCTACCCCCATTCCCGGACGTGATGCGCTATCCGTTATCCAGGCCGACCTGAATCAGAAGCAGTTCCTGTTTGCCATTGATATCGCCAGCGGCAACATGGAGTTGTTGTTACCCGATGTTGAGCCGGTCGGATACCACGCCTGGTTCAATGACCAGGAAGTGGCCATGTTCATCCTCGGAGACAGCTTCACCTTACAAACCGCCAAGCTCAACTCCGCGGGCACCGTAATTGTTGCTGACAATATTGGACGCAGCATACGTAAACACCCGGAAACCCGCGAGGTACTTTTCGTAGACAAGAATAGTGAACCGTGGCAGATCGCTGCATTTAACCCTGAAACCGGCGCCGCACGAATCGTCATGCCGTTATTTCCTGCCGGCGAAGATTTCACCATAGACGCCACCGGCACTTACTGGACCGGAAATGGCAGCAAGTTGTATCAGCGCACGCCAGTCGACAATAGGTGGGAACTGATTGCCGACTATAGCAATTCAGGTATCAGGCGAATCAGCCGCCTGGCCATACATCTGAAAAGTGGTCAAATTGCACTGGTCAGCGATCAATAGTGAATCAATAATACTCCTGGATCTGTACGTTCTGGTTGGCTCCCGGATCCACGCGTTCAACCACATATACGACAGTTGTACCCTGGTGGACCGGACGATAGTAAATACCACCGCAATAGTACATATTCATCCCGTAATACAGACCCATGCCGCCGCAGCCATAGGGTAGTCCGTATATGGTCATACCTCGGCTCATATAGATCATGCGTCTGCGCGTACGTCTGCGCGTACGCCGCCGCACACCTGCCACACTCACTGGTGTAAGAGGTCTGCCTACCCTTGCCAGCGCTGTACCGGCTACCGTTACGGTTGCAACACCAATGGCCGCCTGGCAAATTTTTTGAACAACTTCTCTGCGTTTCATCATTCGTCTCCTTGCTGCCAGGTTATTGGGCTTCGATAAAGTCAATTTCAATAGCGCCCTCAGGCGGCGCAAATTCAAACAGGGACTTGTCGAAACTGTCCTTCGCGGTCCATTTCAGGAAAAGTTCATGCCTTGGCAACCCTTCACCTTGTTTGAAGGTCAACAGGGTTCTCCTGGGCATTGGCTTGTCGCCCTTCTCAATCCAAAACTGCATGGCCACATTTGGTCCGGATACCAGGATGTGATGGCAGATGACGCCACGTATGGAACTGTCGCCTGTGACGTAAACAACTTCCACGTTATCGGTCAACAGTTCATCCAGAGACCTGAGAATCAGGAGATCCATTGCGGGTGTCTCAACACCGTATTGCTCAAGCGCAAACATCAATCCTTCATCCAGTGTCGCGGGTATCTCTGCATGGCTGTAGAACTTTTGTGGACCGGTAAAAACCGTCAGCTTGCCCTTGTTCATGAAAACCTCCCTGGTTTCCAACCCGCTTTTGTTGATTGAATGCAGAAAGCCGGATCGGTCGACAGAAACCGTAATTTCACTTGCATCGGAAATGGTCAGGCCGGGACCAATGGTAGCGTCGAGGTACGATTCTGCATTGATGACGTATTTGTCCATCGAATCCGTGAAGGCATCCATTTGTTTCAAAATTCCGATTGCCTTTTCGTCCTGGTTGGCAGGATCGGATCCGGCATAAGTAACACCTGCAGCCGTGACCGTTACCAACATCACCAAAATCAGTCTAATGAAAGTTTTCATCCAATCCTCCCGGAGTCGAGTATGCAGTGTTTTGAGTTTAACACTTTGAAAACTAGGGGTCTGAATAATAATCTCTACGAAATTGATCAATGACCAATTCGTTTTCGCTATCGTTTGCCATGACCTGTGACAACGCCGCCTGGGCAAGTGCAATACTCGCTTCAAGATTCTCTGAAACAGTGAACCATGCACCTTGTGCCGTGAGGCTTCTGCAATGTTCCAAATCATGCCCGCGCACGAGGATATCCATCTTTGGGAAGCTACGGTGCAATGAAGATACCACTTGCTCAGTTGCCTGAAAGTCATCAACAGTGACTATGACCAAGCGCGCTTCGCCTACACCTAAACTCCTCAGGACATCGGGTTGTCGGGCATCCCCGTAGAATACCGAGCGACCTGCGCTGCGTCGCCAGCATACTGAGCACCACTATAACGGCTGCCGTCAGGAGAATAATGATGTCTGTTAAGTAGTCCAGGCTCACAGCTGAAATGCTGCGGCATTCAACCACATATGGGTCACAATACTCGCAACATAACCAAGTGCTATGGCCCAGGTCCATTTAAGATGTGCAAAGAACGTGTAGATTCCCCTCGCCTGCCCCATCACCGCGACTCCGGCGGCAGAACCAACAGATAACAGTGAACCGCCAACGCCCGCAGTCAATGTAACAAGCAGCCATTGACCGTGGCTCATATCCGGGTACATCTCCAGAACGGCAAACATAACGGGAATGTTGTCCACGATGGCGGATACGACACCGACCAGGATGTTAGCCGTGGTAGGTCCAAGCCCACCGTATATCAACTCGGATCCGACTGCGAGGTAACCAAACGCTCCCAACCCACCAACACACATGATAATGCCGTAGAAAAACATCAGGCTATCCCACTCCGCACGCTGCAAATTACGGTAAATATCGTAGGTGGGTCGAGCAGGCATTGATTCATCTTTTGGCTTGGAGTCCACGGCTAGCGCGGTGCTCATAAGCGAGGTTTTCGCGATGTAAGCAAGTCGTTCGTCACGGCGCTGCAGGTAAAAACCAAACAGCTTCAGAAAGCCCAATCCGGTCATCATTCCCGCAACCGGTGGAAGGTGCAGAAGATTGTGGCCGCTTACTGCCATGGTGATTGTTAACAGGAATAATCCTACTACGACCAGTGCGCCGTGTTTCAGCTCTGCCCGGGCCTCTAGAGGCTCGGGCTGAACTTTCGGAACTGCAAAAACCAGTATCAAAGCTACCACTAACCAGTTCACCAGCGCCGGAACAAACAAGACAAAAAACCCGGTGAAGTCGATGATTTCTTTTTGCCAGACCATCAGGGTCGTGATATCACCGAACGGGCTAAAGACGCCCCCGGCATTGGCTGCGACAACAATATTGATGCACGCAATGGCGATAAACTTGTTATTGCCGCCACCCACAGAGATGACCACGGTGGCCATCAGAAGGGCAGTAGTAAGATTGTCAGCGATCGGTGAAAGGCAGAATGCAACCAGACCTGTGAGCCAAAAAATCTTGCGGAATGAAAAACCCTTGACTACCAGCCAATCGCGCAAGATATCAAATACTCCACGCTCCTCCATCGTGTTGATGTAGGTCATGGCTGCGAGTAGGAATAGAAAAAGCTCCGCAAATTCCAGCAAATCGTGTTTGAATGCCACTCCAGCACCGAGTGGGTCTCCCTGCTGAATAAACGCGATAGCCACCAACAACCAGATAAAACCAGCTGCAACCATGATCGGCTTTGACTTGCGCAGCCGAATCGCTTCCTCGCTGATGATCAACACATAGGCAGCAAAGAAAATCGCTAAGGCAAGCATTCCCAACCAGGTTCCAGTGAGGTCCGTCACCGCGCCCGGGGGAGAAGTGACTGCCAAAACATCTACTGGCAAAGTGAGTCCTGAAAAAATCATCAGGATCCCGGTAAGAATTGGCACAACCCGGTTCTTAGAAGCGCTCATGAAAATCAATTATCCGTAAACTATTTGTGTGTTTTCCATAGAGTGGATAGAGCTGATTTAAATAGCGTCCGCATTGCCACCACCAAGAGGGCGCCACCAACAAAAATCATGACGTCGGACATTGCTGCACCAATAAAAGTAAATTGCCTGAAGGCTGAAGCACTTACCTCAAGGGCAATACCTGTAACGAGAAACTTGGTGGTATCAACATCTACCAGGTTCACGAATCCGACGATAATGCCAAATATTGCCAAACCGACTGGCAGCCATGGATGTTCAAAACCTATTCCCGCCAAAAAAGCAAAAATAATACCAAGAATAAAAAGTACCTGTCCGATTTGCTGCATGAGTTTATCCTCCGTTTGATTTAGAGTATTTAGAGTGTGTATATTACCATAATATGCGACTATATTGTCGCGATATTGATGTCTAGGGAAGCCAAATGCATGAGAATAAAAGAATTGATGGTTGGACGTTTTTCAGTAACAACGTACATGTGCTTGTTTGTCTGACACACACGCCACAACCTACGACACGGGAAATAGCAGTTCAAGTAGGTATAACCGAGCGTGCGGTGCAAAGAATAGTGAGAAGACTGGTCGAAGCTGGCGTTTTGACCATAAAAAAGGAGGGGCGGAGAAACAACTATGAAATAGACCTTGACCAGCAACTGAGACACCCACTGGAGTCGCACAAAACACTTGGCGAATTTATCCGCTTGATCGATAGCGAGTCCCAGGTGGTCGAGTAGTTATTATGGTTAGTGCCTCCGTGATGGATGGGTTGTTTCTGTTACTTGGCCTGGGTGTGCTTGTCAAAGGGGCTGGCTTTTTGGTTGAAGGGGCATCAGCGATTGCAAGCCGGGCCGGTATTTCAGCCCTGGCCATCGGTCTGACCGTTGTCTCGCTTGGAACCTCAATGCCAGAACTTCTTGTAAGCCTCATGTCCGGCTTGCAGAACAAACCCGACCTTGCGATTGCCAATGTTATAGGCAGTAATATCGCCAATGTGCTTCTTGTACTGGGAGTCGCCGCCATCATTCGCCCGCTACCGGTCCGTAACTCCACCGTGGTATCAGAAATTCCGTTTTCGCTCAGCGCAGCACTGCTGCTTGGGTTTCTTGCCAATGCGCATCTGTTTTCGGAAAAAGCGGAGTTGAGCATCAGCCACCTGGACGGTGCAATTCTGTTGTTCTTTTTCTTACTGTTCATGCTCTATGTTTACAAAACCTCCGAAACGAAAGAAAGCCCGGTGCGCCAGGTTGCATCTACCGCATCAACAGCACGAGCGATCACATTAATAGTGACAGGGGCTTTGGGTTTGTATTTTGGAGGGCAGTGGGTCGTCAATGGAGCAGTGGGCCTGGCACAGGATTGGGGGGTTAACGATGCACTTATCGGTCTTACTATTGTTGCCGTTGGAACATCCAGTCCAGAATTAGTCGCCTCAGCAGTAGCAGCTTACCGTAATCAGACTGATATCGCCGTTGGCAACATTATCGGCTCTAACATATTCAACTTGTTGTGGGTCCTGGGGTTCACTTCGAGTGTCGTTGAATTGCCGTTTGATGTCATCAGCAATACGGACTTGATGGTGGTAATTGGATCAAGTGCAATGATAGTTCTTGCTTTGGTATCCAGTCGGACCAACACCGTGAGGCGGTCACACGGAATCGTTTTCGTTGGATTGTACCTCGCTTACCTCACATACGTGGTGATGCGGGGATAAATGGAATGACCAAACAATGGCGTCTACCATCCGAAAACACTTGAGAATTTTATGAAGATTCAAGGAGAATTAATATGAGCGTATACAAGCAAATACTGGTTGCCACCGACTTTAGTGATATTAACCGCTTAGCAGTTAAAAGGGCGTCACTGCTTGCAAAACAAGATAGCTGTGCACTTATCTTGCTGCACGTAATTGAACATTTTCCGACAAGCAGTGGCCCTCTCTCCTCTGTGTTTCAGCACAACGCTGAGCCGGATAATGCCCTGGCTCAACATGTGCGCACCAAGATGCATGAACTGAAACATACACTTGATTATCAGGATGTTCAGACGGAATTTAGAATTACATCTAAATCGGCAAGACATGAGATTCTTCGTTTTGCAAAAGCACATGAAGTTGACCTGATCGTTGTTGCCCCACATGGTCAAGGCATCATCGGTTCGCTTGGCTCAACGGCCACCGGTATACTGAATAACGCGTCTTGTGATGTGCTGGCGGTGCGGGAAACTGATAAAGTGGTATAGGGCAACTCAACCCAGGACCGAGAAAAACGCTAACTGTAACAACCGGGGTAGTAACAACCGGGGTCAGAGTAACACTCTGGCACTTGACTCTGACCCCGATCACTCAACCACGCCCTATAGATAGGGGGCATCATCGGGGTCGTTCTCGGTCTCGACGCTAGCGCTCGGGGGTAGTTTAGCCATAGCCTCTCGTAGCATCTCGACGTGTTCGGTCTCCTCATCTCGAAGCTCGGTGAACAGTGTCCTGACCTCGGGATCAGTGATGCCGGGCAAGGCCATGTCGTAGAAGTCGTAGGCCTTCTTCTCAGCAGCGAGCCCAAGCTCGAATGCCTGGACCGTGGACATGCCGCGGCGCGGCGCCCCCATTTCCGGGGCCTCGACGTCGTAGAGGTCGACCAGCTTCAGCCTCATGGGGATCTTACCAAACAGAGCTATGCGTCGGGCGAGCAGCTCAGTTCCGTGCTTGGCCTCGTTCTTAGCCATCGAGGCGAAGAAGGATCCAGCACCGTAGCCGCTGAGCTGTGAGGCAAACATTTCGTAGCGCTGGCGCGCTTCCTCCTCGATCAGAGTCGCGAGGTCGAGGGCGTCCATTAAGCTGAGTTTGGACAGGTCTAGACTGGTGGACATTAAATTGAACTCCTTTGTTGGGTTTGACGTTCCGAAGCAGCCCGTCGGCTACGTCTCAAGCGATTAGCACCAGCTGAGTCCCGTCTGCGGGCCCAGTGGCTCTTGAAACGGCGCAATTATAACACCGCGGAGCGGATTCGCGCGACATTGCGGGGCCGGACGCTTCGTAAGTTTGACGCCAACATTATGTTGGCCGGATCCGGCTATACGAATCGCGGAGAATTACACCAGGCGAGTAGCCGCTAACTGCGCAGAACCGGCCCTTCATCTCTGGTTGTGGCGTGTAGCAGGAGTCGGTTGTGATCTCAACCGGTCGACGCAACACATTGGTTAAATCGCTCGGCTGGTGGTTACCTCAAACCAGGTAAAAGCCGAAACGCAACTTGCGCGAAAATCATGCATACGAATACCGCAACGACTATCCAACGATGTACGCGCAGATTGGTGGTTAGTAAACCAAGCGCACCGAGGCCGAACATGAAGGTCTGTATTCCTCTATACGGATGCGTGAGCGGGACCTTTAGAATCAGCCAAGTTTCCAGAATCGCAACGACAATGAAAAACAAGAATAACCGGAAGAACCACAACCTAATGCTGAGAAAATGATCTTCCCAACGGGTATCCGGTTTGCTGGCCATTGGCATCAGCAATTCCGTCATCCCAAACAGTGTGCATGGAATCAAGGCGACAAATACAAAGTAGAATTGCGTCCACAACTTGACCTGATTTAGATCCCAAAACGCCCACCAAACTTGGAGGTGCAAAAGAAACAGCAGAAATGCCCAAAGAACTACAATCACTGAAGGCTGGGCGCTGCGCGCTAGCTTACTTAAACCTCGTAGAACCTGTGTGAGCGAGAGACCAAGGATGATCGAGACAATCACCATCACATATTCGAAATGATCCATTTTACGGGTTGCTCCGTGAAATCGACCCCAGTATATCAATTCATTGAGTGATTCTGATATTCAGTCTGTGCGGATGACCGCTGTTGGCCTATTCTGTTGAAAAACTCGGTTCTTGGTTAAATTCGATCAAATTCGGCAAGTTGAGTGAGTGTAACTCATTGTTTTTATTTAGAGACGTCCCGCGGAAACGTCCGAAAATCGAAGAAAAGGAGTTTTTCAACAGAATAGATCAGAAGCTGCCCTCTAGCTATACATTCTTGACCCCGGATGGCTGGGTTATATTGGTCCGCTAAGCAAAAAGCCCAATGTTGAACTATGCTTAAAGAACCAGAATTATCAGGTGATGATGATGGAAAGCCACCAACCCCCAAACAAGGGCATGGTACTTATAACTGAACAATAAAATAACTAACCAGTAAAGCGGACCCTCACGATGAAAAAAACACTGATAATTGTAATATCTCTAGCAATGACCTTACTGGCGCTGTCAGCCCAATCGATAAGCGCAGGTGAAAAGCCTTTTGCCAAAATTGTCCCCGCCCTGGATGGGGCACCACCCGAAGGCTTCACGATTGGCAAGGGAACAACTGCCTATAATGGATCAATCGATGGATCAATCTACAAGGTAAACCTGCGCAACGGGCAAGGCGAAATTCTGGTTCCGGCTGAGCCCGATTTTGACTTTGTAAATGAATGTCACAAGCTCGGGATGCGTGTCGACCCCCGCTCCAACTATCTGTTTGTTGCCGGGTGTATCAATGGCGACGCATATGTCTTTGACGCAGATTCCGGTGAAGAGATAATGAAGTATCAGTTAGCGCCCCAGTATGAATCGACCATCAACGACATAGCCATCACCAAGGATGCTGTCTACTTTACTGATTTCGGTCAACCTTTTATCTACCGCTTGTCACTGTCCAAAAATGGCAGAATCCCAGGCGATGAAGATGCGGCCACTGCAATTCCTCTGACCGGAGATTTTGAAGTAGGCGAAAATAATTTTGGTGCTTTTGCCAACGGCATTGTAGCAACGCCCGATGGGAAGACCTTGATCGTTGGTAATTCGGGCACTTCGAAAATTTTCCGAGTGGATCCAACCACCGGGCATGCAGATGAAATCATTGTTTCCCCGCCCCTTGTTGGTTTTCCGGCAGGTTTTCAGGACGCAATCGTATTACATGATGGTGTCTTATTCATTTTGACCCCGGACGCCTCGGATACTTATCCCCCGGTAGACCTAGTCCAGGTGGTCGTATTGGATGAAGATATGCTCACGGGGAATCTCGTCGGAACCATCACCGATTCCGACATGGACGGAGTCGCGAGCGGCGCCATGCATGGGGATTCCTTGTACGTCAATAACGCCCGTTATTGGGATTACCCTGGCCCCCCTACTGAGTACTGGATCACCAAGTTGAATATTTACGACCTGCAATAAGGCAATATTTCGACAACGTTTTACAGCAGTACCGTAGAACAGCCACAAAACCTCACTCCGGTGGGGTTTTCTGTTTTTGGAGAAGGGCAGCTTCCGACACCTGCTATACGTCATAGCCAGAGTCGAAGGGCCGGTGCTGCGCAGTAAGCAGCTATTCCTCAAGCGTGATTTTTAACAATACGACCCGCCGGAAACGGCCGAGGCTGTGTGAAAACTCAAACCCGAAAACTCAAAGTGGGAAATCAAAGCCGATTCACGGATGATGGGCCAAAATATGTGGAGTTTATGGGTCTAATTAA
>Ga0316190_10000022_pt1 | contig 86988 bp, 79 predicted proteins | sample Eddworburrow2_MG_FD_204929 | JGI IMG/M metagenome (GOLD analysis project Ga0316190, IMG submission 204929) | Coastal sediment microbial communities from Maine, United States - Eddy worm burrow 2 | ecosystem: Environmental > Aquatic > Marine > Coastal > Sediment | place: USA: Maine | collected...
GGTGCGAACCGGGTCGAGAACCAGGATGCTCAGCGGGGTGGCCTCGGCAAAGTCCACGGGAAGATCCAGGCTCTCAGCATGCTCTGCGATGAGTGACTGGATTGGGAGTCGGCGATGGGGGAGGGCTCCACCGAGGAACAGGCCGGCTGGCCCAACGATGACTTTGCCGGCTGGCTCGAGAGTTTGCACGAAGGTGTCATCGCCACCGAGCCGGTCGAGACGACGGTGAACGGCTTCGCTGCCATCCGAGTCGACCTGGAACTCGACGACGACATCGAGTGCGGCTGGCTCCCCGGCTTGTGTGTCGGGCTGATCACCAATAACGGCCATGAGATAAGGGCCCTGAACAAGGGAGCCTCGTACCGGGTCTGGGTGATCGAGCAGGGCGATGAGGATCCAATTGCGATCGTCGACGGCATCGCCCGCGGCGAAGACGCACCCTGGTACGGACGCTCCGACGCGGTGATGGACACGCTTGCGTTCGGTGACATAGCACCGAACCCGGTCCAGACGCTCGTCCCCGGCCTCGACCAGCTCACCGCATTCGGATGCGTGGAGATCAGCGTCCCCGACAACATCGCTGAGCTCACCAACGGGCGCTCTCGCCTGTTCCATCCATGGAACGGACGTGGCCTCGCCGTGATCCCGATCACGGATGAGCCCGGCTTGATCTTCTTCTCCGACCGGCCCCACGATCTCAATGGGGACCCGCTTGCTACTGCGGACGAGGTCGTCGACGAGTTCACAGAGGCGGGGGCGGAACTCACCGAACTCGACGCCACCACGATCGACGGTGTCAATGCTCGGATCTTCGACGTGACGACGTCGGACGTCAGCGCGATCATGCTTCGCTTCAGCCCGCTCGACGTCAAAGATGACTTTCTCGGGTGGGATGTGCCAGCGGCGGGGCGTATCTGGCTGATCGACCACCCGGACCGCGGCCTCATGATGCTCAGCACGCACGCGTTTGAGAACGTCGACGAGATGCTCCCCGTCGTCACCGAGCTGGGGGAAGCCATCGTCGGGTCGTTGACCTTCACGCCGTGACTCTCGGGGCCGTGGCGGCCCCTGCCCGACCGACGGTCTCGGCCAGCGGTGTTTCGATGATTCTGATCTGACCGGTGGCCGCCGTGTAGCCGGGCTCATAGAGGTCTCGAGCGCGAGCGGAGTGCTGTCAGTGCTGTCGTTGTGCTAGCATTCTTGCATGGCGAGTTTGAGTATTCGGAAGTTGGACGATGAGGTGGTGAGGCGGCTCCGTGAGCGGGCTGGGGCTCGTGGGGTTTCGATGGAGGAGGAAGCCCGCCGGATTCTGGCTAGAGCTGTGGCTGCTCCGGACCGTATGGGTGACTTGGCCCTCACCATGTTCGGGCCGGTTGATGGGTATGACTTGGAGTTGGTCGAGCATGGGCCTCATGATCCGGTCGACTTCGACATCTCGTGATTATTCTTGACACCAATGTCATCTCCGAGGTGGTCAGGCCTTCACCATCGGCTGCGGTGGTCGAGTGGCTCAATGTGCAGGAGTCGGCTGAACTATATGTGACGGTGATTACCCTGGGTGAACTTGGCTATGGCATCGAATCGCTTCCGAGGGGTCGAAGGCGGACGAACCTGTCGGTTGCGCTTGATCGGTTTGTAGATCAGGCTTTTAGTGATCGGGTGCTTGCGTTCGATCGTGGTGCTGCACGCCATTATGGTCAGGTTATGGCGGCTCGGCGCAGACAGGGGCGTCCGATGAGCGTCCCTGATGGTCAAATAGCGGCTATTGCTCGGCAGCATCGGTTTCAGTTGGCGACACGGAATACGAAAGATTTCGAGGAATGTGAACTGGAGCTCATTAATCCTTTTGACCGCTCCGGAGTCTGATATCGGGAACCCGCTTCGGCAGGTTCATTGTTTTTCTCACCGGAGACCCCCGCCGGCTGGTGTTTCACCTGTGCTGCCGGTCACCATGGAGCCGTGGCCGGGTTGATGAGCGGGACGGAAATCCTCGAACTTCATGAGTCAGTACACAAGCGTCACGAAGATGATCTCCGACGGGGGTTCCATACCCGACCGGAGCTTGAACGACTCCGTCGACTTCCCCTGGGCGCTGCTAGTGGCCCGATGGTGGTGGGGTCGGACGCAGGATTCGTGCCAGTTCGATCGATGACAGGGTTGGACCCCAGTCCCGGCGGCGTAGATGCTGAAAATGACTCGGATCTGACGCGCAGCCGGTTGCAGTGGTTGGATGAATCCGAGTGACGCCGTGCGACTCTTACGACAAAGGAAGATGGCAACCATGGACTTTCAGAAACTGGCCTTCGAGCGGCGGAGCATTCGTGGATACAAGCCCGATCGGGTGCCGCGGGAGTTGCTCGACGAGATCATCGAGGTCGCGGCCCAGAGCCCGTCATCGATGAACACCCAGCCGTGGTACGTGCATGTTGTGACCGGTGACGTGCTCGATCGCATCCGGACGGGTAACACCGAGCAGATGCTCGCCACCGGGAAGCCTGATCGCGAGATCCGAGGCCATGGCCGCTACGAGGGTGAGCACCGCGAACGACAGAAGCGGGTCGCGGCCCAACTCTTCGAAGCGGCGGGGATTGGTTGGGACGACAAAGAGCAGCGCCAGGACTGGACCATGCGTGGGTTCCGTCAGTTCGACGCACCGGTGTCGGTCATCGGTTGCATCGATCGGGAGTTGGAGGATTCGACCGAGGCCTACTTCGACCTTGGTCAGTTCGTCCATGCCATGGTGCTGGCGGCCTGGGACCGAGGGGTCGGCGCCGTCATCAATGGCCAGGGCATCATGCAGTCGTCGGTGGTGCGGGAGCAGGCAGCGATACCCGATGATCAGTTGATCGTGATCACCGTTGCCATGGGTTTCCCGGCCGAGGGCTTCGCCGCCAACAACGTCGTTTCCGAACGCCGCTCCGTCGCCGAGATCGCAACCTACCGGGGCTTCGACGACTGACGCCTGCGGCGTCGGTGGCGGCAGTCGACCCGGAAGCAGGCTGCAACTAGCCTCCGGTCATGGCCCCACCGTTGAGGTTCGGTATCGTCCATGACTTCCGTTGCCCTCCGGGCAGCAGTGTCCCGATGCCCCAGGTCTACGCCGAGACCTTCGAGCAGATCGTCCTGGCCGAGTCGCTTGGTCTGGAGCTCTGTTGGTTTACCGAGCACCACTTCCTCGACGACGGCTACCTACCCAACTTTGTGCCCGTTGCCGGTGCCGCCGCCGCGCTTACGTCGACGATCCGATTCTCCACCGACATCTGTCTGCTGCCGTTCCGTCAACCGGTTCGACTGGCCGAGGACCTGGCCATACTCGACAACATCTCCGACGGCCGCATGGAGCTCGGCGCCGGGATGGGGTACGCCGCTCACGAGTTCGAAGGTTTTGCACTCCCCCTGAGTCGACGGGTGTCACTGACCGAGGAGGCGGTGGAGATACTTCGCCTGGCATGGAGTCGCGAGCCCTTCAGTTTTGAGGGCAAGCGGTACACCTGCCGGGATCTGCGGGTAACCCCGGATCCGGTGCAGGATGGAGGGCCGCCACTGTGGATGGCGGCAACCAGCCCCGCCGGCGCTCGTCGGGCCGCTCGATACGACACCAACCTGTTGCCTCAGGGTCCCCGACACGCGGTGCTCGATCCGTGGAGGGAAGCGGTGGTCGACGCCGGTCGTGACGTCAACGACAAGCGGGTCGGGATCATCCGCGGCGTGTTCGTCACCGACGACGCGGAACGGGAATGGACCGACATCGCCGCTGCTGAGCGCTACCGGCGAAATGTGTACGTGGACATCATCAAGTCGAGCAAGGATCACACCGACGCCGCCCGGGAACGGGCCGCCGACGCTCGCCGGGAGCCGGTACCGCTCAACCCCCTGGTGTGGACGGTCGGCGATGTCGATCACTGCGTCGCCGAGCTCACCGCCTTGATGGTGAACCACGGTGTGACCGATTTGGTCACGTGGGGCGGCCCACCCGGACTCAGCCCGTCGGTGATGAACACCTCGCTGGAGCGCTTCGCCACTGAGGTGCTGCCACGGGTGCGAGCAGGCGTCGCAGGACATCAACCGAACGATGCCGTCAACAACGACGTGACGGGACGGTAAGCCCGGCCGATGTGCGGTTAGAGCATCCTCTGACGGTCTCCACCAGGCCAGTTGGCTGGCCGCCAGCATGCTGCGCGAGCCATCCACGGTGCTGGCCGGTGGGCACCCACCGGACCAGTTGGCCGGACCGGCGGTCGGCTGGTTCAGATCACGCCAAGGAGTTTGGTTTGTGGGTCGATCGTGTGATCGGCTGAGGCGATGTCAACGTATGTGCTCGTACACGGGGCCTACCAGGGGGGTTGGATCTGGAAGCCGGTCGCTGACCGGCTGGCCCGGGCCGGCCACGAGGTCTGCCGTCCGACCCTCGATGGCTGCGGCGAACGGACCGGAGCCGTGCGCCCTGGCATCACCACCGAGAGTCATGCGGCTGAGCTGGCCCAGCTGCTGTTCCACGAAGATCTGTCCGATGTCATTCTGGTGGGAACCAGCTCGGGAGGCATGGTGGCATGCCGCACCGCCGAGCTTGCCCGGGAGCGGATCGCCAGGCTCGTCTTCGTCGACGCTCTCGCCCTGCTCGATGGGGAGAAGGTGTCCGACATCGTCGGGCCTCCGAGCGGCATTACGACCGAACACGCAACCGGTCTGACCCGCCATGATGCCGAGACCCGTCTGTTCGCCGATCTCGAACCGGAGTTGCGGGACTGGACGTTGGACCGGGTGACGCTGCATCCAGTGAAGGCACTGCAGCAGCCGGTTGTTCTCGACAGTTTCTGGGAGCAGAACTGGTCGGCCGGTGTCATCTACTGCCGCCGGAGCACGAACCCACCAGAAGGGCATCAGCGACGAACGGCGGAGCGGCTGGGGGCAACCTGGGACGAGATGGACACCGGGCACTATCCGATGCTGTCGGCGCCTGACGAGCTCGCCGGCCTGCTGATCGGTGACGATGCCGGGGCCTAGGCCAACGGACTCGCTGAACGGACTTGGACCGTCGCTGCTCTATCGGGGATCAAGTTGCGAAGACTGAACGAGTTCAGGGAGGTCACCGCGAGGGGAACAGCTTGTCCCGCTGGTTCCACAGCCAGCGGTCGGTGGTGAAGCTGAGGAAGCGCCGGGCCTGGTCGAAACGCTCGGCGACGTGAGCGAGTTGGGCGCTCATCGTCGGCAGGGAGACGAGATCGGCGGCCAGTTGGTACCACAAAGGGCCGAGAGCGGCCAGGACCGGCCCGACGCCGTCGACCCGGTCGGTCAGCAACCGCTGCACGGCACGGTGCCGGTCTCGATGGTGATCGGGAATCGAACGCAGGATCCGTTCCAGCTCGATCGACGACAGGGTCAGACGGACGCTGTGGTCCGGGAACACCCCGTTCAGGAACAGCGCCAGGTCTCCCAGGCGACGGTAGGCGCCGGCGCGATCCTCCAGCGGGATGTCGGCGGCCATGGCGGCCAGTTGGGCCGGGTTCATTTCGCTGAAGCGGCGGCGGCGCCACCGGCCCCGACTACGCACCCACTGCGGACCGCTCATCACCTTGGTATAGGACCCGAGTAGCTCGACCAGGAACAACCGGTTGGCTTGCGACGAGGCGAAGCGGGCCAGTTGTTCTCCGTCGAACACCGGGACCACGAGCCCCGACCCGAAACGCTCCGGAACGTGGGCGATGTCGCCGATATCGCCCGCCCCGCGGTGGATGATGGCAGCGAAGACGAGGACGGGAGTAACGGTGTCCCAACCCTCCACCATCGGCCTAGGCCCGGACCCGGCGCCGCCCCGCGGACCAACGCCGCGATCGAGACCGAACAGCGCCTCGGCCGTCCTGGCGTCGTCAAGGGCCGCCCCGATCCGCTCCGGTTTGCGCCGGAACCACGCCACAATGTCGCTCTCGCCCGGCCCGTGACCACTGAACCGGCCAAGAGCGGCCAGATCCCCGTCGCTCAACAGCTCCAGGTAGCGATCGTGGTGGTCCATCGTCAGTCGGGCATCGGGGGATGGGCAACGGCCGGTCCGTCAGCCATTGCCGGACTTTCGACCGGTTGATGACCGTGAGGCCAGGTAGGCATCGATCAGTTCGTGCATGCGCGCTCGACCGAAACTGGGGTGGTGGCCGCAGTGGAAGGTGTCGGCCGGGATCTCCCGCAACCGGGCCAACGTTTCCTCATAGACGTCGGCGTCGGAGTGATAGAGCGAGTCGAGCAGTTCGCCGTCGTACAGGACATCGCCGGTGAACAGTGTCCGGGTGGCTTCCTCGTACAGCGCCACCGATCCCGGAGAATGACCAGGTAGGTGGAAGACCTTCAACAGACGATCACCGAGATCGAGTTCGTCACCCTCGTCGATCAGTTGTGTCGGTGGGGCAGGGCGGATCTTGTAGTCGTCGAAACTGAACCCGGTGAACGGCAGGGCGGTCACCGAGTCCTCCGGTGGCACCATCGCCCGAAAGGCCGACCAGACCGTGTTCTGCGGATTGGGTGTGGTCAGGATGTGGGCTTCGGCCCGATGGCAGAGCCGCTCGTCGAACTCGTGCAGAGACCCGACATGGTCGAAGTGGGTGTGGGAGGCCACCGCCAGCACGGGCCGGTCGGTCAGTTCGGCAACGGTGCCGCTCAGTGGGACCACGCCCAACCCGCTGTCGATCAGAACGTCACGGTCACGCCCTGCGATATGCCAGATGTTGCAGGCCACACCCGGATCGACGTGTTGCTCGCTGATGAGCGTGACGCCGTCGTCAAACAGTTCTGTGGCATACCAACGATCAGCGACCTGCACAGGGACATCCTGCCAGGTGCTCGTCCATGGCGCAGGCTTCGACTGATCTTGTAGGCCTGTCGACGGGCCACCGGACGACATGCGAGGCTCGGGGATGACCTATGAAACGATCACCTGGGCCGTCGACCACGGGATCGGCCGGCTCACCTTCAACCGGCCGCAAAGCCGCAACGGCATCACCGGGACGATGATGAACGAACTGCTCCATGCGGTGCAGGCGGCATCGGAGGACTCCGAGGTCAGGGTGATGGTGCTGACCGGGGCCGGCAGCTCGTTCTGCGTCGGCGCCGATCTCAAGCACTACTCGAGCGGGGCCGCCGATCCGGGAGCGGGGCCCGAGACGTTCCACATCACCCGCCTGCTCCACGAGATGCCTGCGGTCACCATTGCCGCCATCAACGGGGCCGCCGCCGGGGCCGGGTTCGGTTGGGCCTGTGCCTGCGACCTCCGGTTTGCCGCCGGCTCCGCGGTGTTCAACACCGCCTTTCTCGACGTGGCCGTGGCCGGCGACATGGCAGGCCCGTGGACGTTGCCCCGTATCGTCGGCGCCGCCAAGGCTCGGGAGCTCTACTTCCTCCCGGGAAAGTTCGATGCCCAGGAGGCCCATCGTGTGGGGCTCGTGAGTCAGGTGTTTCCCGATGACCGTTTCAGGGCCGAGGTCGATCTGGTGGCCAGCCGGCTGGCTGGGGCCGCTCCTTTGGCCCTGGCCGGGATGAAGCAGAACTTCCTCGACGGGGAGCGTCTGCCCCTCGCTGACTACATCGATGTCGAAACCGCTCGCCACCAGTCCATCACCGCCAGCGAAGACACCACCGAGGCGTTCGCCGCCTTTGTCGAGAAGCGCACCCCGTTGTTCAAAGGGCGTTGACAACGGAGCAGACCATCAAGCACCCGGCTCATTGTGCTGACCGCTGATCCGCAAGCTGCGTTGTCGCCTGAGATCCGCCCGAAGACTGCTCACCAGTAGGGTTGGCGTGATCAACAGTCACTCGATGAACGGATACAGCCGTGGCAGAACTGGTTGACGGGCCACCTGCTGGCACAGGCCCCGACATCGACATCAACGCAGCCGCCGGGAGCGGGCTCGCCCGTTTCCGCCGTTCCCCGCTGGGCCAGACGTTGGCCATCCGGTCGTTCCGTTACTACTGGGTCTCGACCTTCTTCTACTTCCTCGTCTTCGGGACCCAGCGGTTCACCTTCATCTGGCTTGTGCTCGAACTCTCCGACAACGCCGCGCTGGCCGGGGTGACCGCCTTCGCCCTTGGGATCCCGGCCTTCTTCATCACCCTGCCCGCCGGGGCCCTCGCCGACCGCCTCGATCGGCGCAAGATGGTGGTGTGGATGAACATCGGTGGAGCGGCCACCTCGGTGGCGATCGCCGCCATGATCTGGGCCGACGTGATGACCGTGCCCCTGGCCATCCTCATGGCCCTGCTGACCGGTGTGACGACGGCGGCCACCCAGCCACCGCTCACCGCCATGATCCCCACGATCGTGCCGCGGTCGCGGTTGATGAACGGGATCGTGTTGCGAACGATGGGTCAGAATCTGGCCATGGTGCTCGGCGCCGCCGTTGGTGGTGTCGTGATCGACGTCTGGAACATCGGGGGCGCCTTCGTCATCTTGACGGTGGCCTACGGGCTCAGCACCGTTGCCATGTTCGGGGTGCGGGGCCAGCAACCCCAGCCAGCGGCGCAGGGGGCCGAAGCTCGCCCCAGCCTGCGGACCTCGGTCGGCGAGGGGTTGACCTTCATCTATCGAACGCCCGGGCTCTTCGGGCTGATGGTCCTGCTGGCCACGATGGGGTTCGTGATGCTGGGGCCGGTGTTCGTGCTCCTGCCCGAGATTGCCCGCGAAGACCTTGGCCAGGAGGCCACCGGGGCCGCTCTGCTGTTCGCCATCACCAGTGTCGGGATGTTGGTGATGTCCATCGCCCTGGCCTCGATGCGTCGCCTGCGGCGCAAGGGTGCAGTGCTGTTGACCACGCTCATGATCGGCGGGGTCATCGTGGTCGGCCTTGGGCTCTCGCAGTGGTACCTGGTGACCGCCGTCGTGATGTTCCTGTGGGGACTGGCAGGCGGGATCATGATCAACCTGAATCAGACCCTGGCCCAGTCCCACACTCCCGACGAGATGATGGGGCGGGTGATGAGCGTTGTCGCACTGGCCATTGCCGGCATGATGCCGCTGGGATCACTGGCCGCTGGCGGCGGGGCCGAACTCATTGGGGCCGGCGAGTGGCTGGTGGTCAGCGGGGTGGCCGTGACCGTTATCGGGGCCGTGCTCTGGGCCCGATTGCCTTCGCTGCGGACCATGGACTAGGTGCGACGGCCTGCTGGGGTTGGTCAGGAGCGGGGGAAGCTCTGGTGCATGAGCACGAGGCGCGAGTCGTCGACGGCGGCGGTCCTGGCCGGTCCGGCTGCCTGGTAGGCCTCGGATCCGCCCATCCTCTTTAACTCGTCGACCGATTCATACGCCACCAACAACACCCGATCCCAGCGTTCGTCCGGCGGTCCGATCACGGTGGTTTCGGCCTCGCCGCTCCAGATGACGGTCCCGGGGAAATCATGGCTGTCCATTGCTTCGAGCCGCCGTATGTACTCGATGTAGGCCTGCTCGCCGGTCATGCCATCGCAGGTGTGATCGACGAGTGCCATCTCCCGGTAGCGGATGAGGTTCAGCATGACGATCGGCTGCTCGGCTTCGGCCTTGCCTGCACTGGCCCACCGCGCCATCGCATCGCCGACGTGAAGGGTCTCATGGGTCAACAAGAGACGGGAGTCGAGAACTGCGGCCGTCCGTGCCGTCGCTGCGGCCTGATAGACCTCCGATGCGAGCATCTCCCTAAAGATCGAGACGGAGTTGTAGCTCACCAGCAGCACCAGGTCCCAGGTTTCGTCCTCGGGTCCGATGAAGGTCGTTTTGGCTTCGCCGACCCAGAACGCCGAACCCGGGAAGTCCGAAGCGAGGGCGCGTAGCCTGCGCCCGTACTCGGCGTATGCCTGCTCTCCGGTCATGCCGTCGCACCCGTAGCCATCGAGCGCCTGCTCACGGAAGCGGATGAGGTTCACCATCACGATGGGAACCGTCGGGTCGGCTTCTTCGAGCAGCTTCCACTGTTCGTCGGTCCGAGTGATGTGCATCGTTGCTCCTCGCCATCGGGCAGGTCGGCCCGCTGCCACCGTCCCAGAAACTCGGGTGCGTCGTCGAGCCCGGCTGCACCGGATTAGCGCCCATGACGTCGATCGAGCCGTCGCCAGCGTTGTTCGGCACCTCGTATCTGTTGAACGGTCAGATCGTCGTGAACATCGGCGACCCGGTGGATATCAGCGACGGTTCCACTCGCACCGGTGACGGCTCAACTGCCATTCTCGCCGCACCGAAACTACGATCGGGCACGAGCCACGAGGTCCGGTACCGGAGGAGAGGAGCCAACATTGCGCGAGCTGTTCGAGCTGAATCCCCTTGCCGGAGCACTCGGTGCTGAGATTCGAGGGGTCGATCTCGGCGGCAACATCGCCGACGACCTGATCGACCGTCTCCGCCAACACTGGTTGGAGCACCGGGTCCTCTTCTTCCGGGGCCAGGAGCTCGGCCCCTCGCAACTCGCCGAGTTCGGTCGGAGGTTCGGCCCGCTCGAGCACTACCCGTTCGTCGAGCCTTTGCCCGATCACCCTGAAGTGATTCCGGTGATCAAGGAGCCTGATGAGCGGGCGAACTTCGGCGGTGGTTGGCACACCGATCTCGTGTACCGACCGGAGCCCTCGGCCGCCACGATGCTCCACGCCATCGAGGTGCCGGATCGAGGTGGCGACACGCTCTTCGCCGACGGAGTCCTCGCCTACGAGGCACTGTCGGACCGGATGCAGGCGCTGCTCGATGGACTGCGAGTTGAGTATCACGTGGCCCACGTGCGTCGCCACGTCCATGACCGCAGTGACGGCGAGAGCAACTACAGCCGGTCGATGCCCGCACGGCCGGCCTCGACGAAGGGTCCGCCGGCTGCACCCAGCCACCACCCGCTGGTCCGCACCCATCCAGAGACCGGTAACCGGTCTCTGTACTTCAGCCGCGAGCACACCGAGCGGTTTGAAGGCATGACGATCGCCGAGAGCCGGCCCCTGCTCGACTGGCTTGAGGCCCACATGACCCAGCCGGTGTTCACCACACGCTTCCATTGGGAGCCGGGCTCGTTGGCCTTCTGGGACAATCGCTGCGTGAGTCACAGCGCCCTCAACGACTACGCCGGGGAGCGGCGGTACATGCATCGCATCACGATCGCCGGCGACACGCCGTTCTGACGACTGGACTCCGCCATGACCGAAGAACCCCATTTCTTGTACTCGAAGTCCGACGGGGTGGCCACGCTTACCCTCAACCGCCCCGAACGTCACAACGCGCTGTCGCCGGAGATGGTGGTTGGTCTGGCCGATGCCTGGACCGATGTTCGCGACGACCCCGACATACGAGTGGCGCTCCTCGCCGGCGCCGGGCACAAGTCGTTCTGCTCCGGTGCCGACCTGGCCCGTCTGATTCCATTGTTCACCAGGGCACGCGAGGCCGACGATGAGTGGGACGAGCGACTGTTGGCCGATCGGTCATTGATGGACACCGCGCTGCTTCGGGGCTTCGAGCTCTACAAGCCGGTAGTGGTGGCCATCCACGGCCATGCCCTGGCCGGCGGTACCGAGATCCTATTGGGCACCGATTTCCGTATCGCAAGCAACGAGGCGACATTTGGGCTCACCGAAGTCCGGCGTGGCATTATCCCGGCCGGAGGGTCGCTGGCTCGTCTCGCTCGACAGATCCCGTACACCGCAGCGATGCGCATCATCCTCGGGGGCGAGCCGATACCGGCTGAGGACGCCTATCGGTACGGATTGGTGACGGAGCTCACGGCCCCCGATGAGGTCCGAGCCCGGGCCGCCGAGGTCGCGATGCGGGTCGCCCGGGGTGGACCGATCGCGTTGGCCAAGGCCAAGGAGGCGGTCGTGCGGTCCAGCGGCGTACCTCTCGAAGACGCCTACCGGATCGAGAACGAGTGCGCCCGAGTCGTGATGAAAACCGAGGATGCCCGGGAGGGCCCCCGAGCCTTCATGGAGAAACGCGAACCCCGATTTACCGGCCGCTGAGCTCCGCCGGGCACCGTCCAAACACCGAACACGATCAGGAGTGGAGGTGGTCCTTGCCACCACCGCCGGCGTTGGAACCGACGACACCCATCTTGGGGTTGTCGCGGTTCAGGTGGTAAACGAGAAGATGTCCGACACGGGCCTTCAGGTACGCATCGCCCGTGTTCGCAGGAGGCTCAGGTGAGAGGGCGTAGGTCTTGGAGTGGGGGAGAAGAGGATCAATCTCGTGGATCTGCACCGCTATTGCAAAGAACTTCACGTTCGTACTGTGAGTAGACCAAAGGAGTCTCGATGGTGAGCAGTGTTTCCGGAGCAGCGGCCATCGTCGGCGTTGCCGAAACCGACTACCTGCGGGGGGCCGAACAAACCGTCCCGGAGTTGATTCTCTCGGCCTCGATGGCGGCGATCCGAGATGCCGGCCTGGACCCGTCCGACATCGACGGAGTGATTCCGCCGCCGGGCTTCATCTCGACCGAAGAGATCGCCGCCAACCTGGGTATGCCCGAGGTCCGATACTCGATCACGGTCCATATGGGCGGAGCGAGCCCAACGGCCGCCCTGCAGAGCGCAGCCATGGCCATCAGCGGCGGATTCGCCGAGGCGGTTCTGGTCACACTGGGCTGGAACGGCTACTCCGCCATGCGACCTCGTCCCGGAGTCAAGCCCTCACGACGCAAGCTCGATCTGGGTCCGGTGCTCGAAACCAGTCGCAACTTCTACGCCCCATACGGCATGTACGCCGCGGCCCAGTGGTATTCGCTCTACCTCCAGCGCTATGTCGACCTCTACGACGTCCAACCTGAAGACGCGGCCGAGATTGCACTGGCCTGCCGAGCCCACGCTCATCTCAACGACAAGGCGTTGATGAAGGGCCGTGAGTTGACGCTTGATGACTACCTGGCCTCTCCCCGGATTGCCGGTCCGCTCCGCAAGTTCGACTGTTGTCTGGAGACCGACTGCGCCGCGGCCATTGTCATGACCTCCACTGAGCGGGCACGCGACCTCCCGAACCACCCCGTGGTGTACCTCGGCGGCGCCGAAGGTCATCCCTACCCCGCCGATGAGATCACGAACCGTCCCGAATTGCTCCGACTCGGGCTCGACTTCGCCGCGCCACGAGCATTCGCAATGGCCGGCGTGACCCCTTCCGACATGGACTTTCTCCAGGTCTATGACTGTTTCACCTACGTTGTGATGATGGAACTCGAAGCCCTGGGCATGTGCGAGCCGGGCGGGGCCAAGGACTTCATCAAGGACGGCAACATCCGCCTGGGCGGCAAGTACCCGATGAACACTCACGGGGGCCTCATGTCACAAGGCCACTGCTGGGGTCTCAACCATGTGGTCGAGGCAACCCGCCAATTGCGCCACGAGGCAGGCGCGGCCCAGGTCGCAGACTGCGAACTGGGTGTCGTCACCGGCTACGGCGACCTCGGTGACGGAAGCCTGGCCGTTCTTGGAAGGGATCGCTGACCATGGCCAGGACGCCAACACCCGGTCGCAAGTACATCCCGGCCACGGAGGGTCTCAACCAGGAGTTCTTCGAACAATGTTCGGGCGGAGCGCTGCATCTTCAGCGCTGCAGGGACTGTGCTGAGTTCCGTCACCCTCCCCGTTACTACTGCCCATCGTGTTTCTCCGATGCCTGGGGCTGGGAACCGGCGACCGGAGCGGGAAAGGTCGCGTCCTGGGTCACGACCTACTACACCGTCGACCGCGGCTGGGTTGGCGACGTCCCCTACACCAACGTGATCGTCGAGCTCGACGAAGGACCGCGGCTGCTCGGTGCGCTGCGAGGGATGGACGTGGACGACCTCGTGCTTGGTCTCGAAGTCGTCATCGTCGGTGAAACCAAGCGCGACGATTTCGTCTTCTTCTGGGTTGAGCCGTCACCCGCCGATGGCTGATCAGCACGAGCTGACCGGCGGGCTGGCCGGTCTGGATGAGTTTTGGCTTGAGGGCGTTGACATCGGGGCGCGGGCTACAGGTCCCGCGTTGTCACCCCTCAGCTGATCCCGTCTGGTTCCCAGCGGTCGTTCCGGTAGACGAAGCGTACGTCGAAGACGCCAACCTCGCTGGACAGCTCGACCGTGGCCTCGCTCCCCAACGACGACACAATCGTCCCGCAAAATGGCGTGGCGCCGGGTGGATCCGCGGGATACTCCCGCACGATCACGTCGCCGCCGCAGGAACCGAGATAGAAAACGTTGGGATTTTCCCGCGCAAACGCATCCGAGATCTGCTGATGAGTCAGAGGAGGCGGTGCGTCAGGAGCGCCCGACTCGGTCGTTGACTCGGTCGTTGACTCGGACTGTTCAAGGACTTTGGCTCCCGGCAGGCCGGAAGTCTCCCATACGACGATCGAGTCCTTGGTCTCGCCATTCAGACCATAGTCGCTTCGGGCGGATGATTTGACGCGTGTTTGCCCTGTGACTTCACCATCGCTGCTCGATGATTCTGGCTAGCTCATCCCGAAGTCCTTCGATTTCTTCGCAATCGCCCAGCTCCTCTTCGATCGCAACCAATGAGGAAATCGGTGTCTTCTCGCCTGCCTGGGAGAGGGCGACTACCGCCGCGTGGCGGACCATGGCGTTCTCGTCGGGGTCCGACGCCGAGGCGAGGAGAGGCTTGATTGCCTCTTTGGGTCTCGTTGCACCGATGGCTTGAGCGGCGTAGATCCGCACGTTCACCCATTCGTCGCGAAGCGCTGCGATCAAAGGCGGAAGGGTCTGGTGGAGGCCGGCCTGAAGGATCTCGTAGGCGGCATCGGATCGTTCGCCGAGGCGGCTGCTACGGAGCGATTGGGTCAAGCCGTTCACCCGATCGTCAGGGCTGTGTCGCCAGGGCTCGTCGGGCCTTGTGCGGAACTGCTGATGAGCGTCGATGCTCAGATGGTGTACGAGGCGGTCGACGTTCTCGTGCCCCTGGAGCCAGAAATCCACGTCGGTTCCCAAGCCGTTGTCGTCAAGCCGTTTCATCCGGATCCGGAACCCTCGTCCGCCGATCTCCTTCCTGACGGCTACGTAGGAGGTCGGAACGTGGCGGAGCGGAGTTGTCGCTCTCACCGATCCAAAGAGAGGATTCGTGACGTCGAACGCCTGAAAGCTGCAGCCAGTTCCGACGATCCAAACTGGTCGTGATGGCTTCCCGACGATGCGTCGAAATCCTTCGATCAGATAGCCGACATCGGGCAGTTCGTATCGATCTTCGATCTTGGCCCAGATCCTCTTGTCAGTTGATTGCACGGCCTCGCGGTACTGCATTGCGCGCCGTCCTGGCACCATTTCGCGTAGGTGTCGGCGCCGGTGTTGGGAGATTTGTTCCGAAAGATCGGTCTCCATCACCATCACCAGTCTCCTCCCTCGCCGGAGGTCTCCGGGAGACGTTCTGCAGAGGATCTCCTTCGGACGCCGTCGCGTAATTTATTCCAGACCACAGCGGGGGCCTGCCGGGTTGCCGAGCCGACACGGTTCTGCAGCATGATCCTGGTTGCCTTGCGTTGACGTCGTGCGATCTCTACCGCCACGCGAAATAGCGAGGCCGGAACCTGTCGCGGCGGCGGGCTGAGCGCTAGTCGCAACTCGTGGTCGTTGCCGGCCACGACCTCGGCTGCGAGCGTCGTCCCTTGATAGTGGAGGAGCGATGCGATCACGAGTCCTTCAGTAACCTGTGTCCCGATTGTCTCGGTGATCGCCGCGACCTGTCGGACAACGGCTCCTGTGACGCCGAGAGCGCCACCCGCGACGTTTGCCACCGTTTGCATTCCGCCGCCGAGATCGGCGACCACATCGCCCATCGCCTCACCCACATCGTCGGGAAGCGTCTCGCCCAAAGTCTCCAGTGCGCCGCCGACGGCATCGAGACCGAGCACCGCGGCTCGGACAGCGAGTTCCAGTTCCATCCGGTCTTCGATGTCCAGATACGACGCCGCAGTGATCCCAACAACAGCTGATCGTGCGATACGCACGTAGGTTCGCCATGTTGGGCGCACGCCGAGCGATGCGAGTACGTCGAGTTGGATCTCGATGGATCCTCCCACCACGACGAAGGCATCGCCGGCCTTGCTGCGGGTGGCCGCAACTGCGAGTCCGGTGCCGAGCGCTCGTTGTCCTACACGCGCTTCGATGTCGTCGGCGATCAGACGGACGAGGGCATCGTTTCCAGCTGAATTGGTCGACCCAAGAACTCCGCTGGCCCGCCACTGCGTAGCGCGGGACTGCCAGGCAGGCTGAGCCACGAGGTCGTTGAGGTAACGGTCGTGGTCATGACGAGCCGAAGCGTGACTGATCAAAGGACGAGCGCCCGCGCCCATCACTGCCGACAGCCTTGCGTCGTATCGGCCGTTGACGAAGCGCCGAAGACGCCAAAGAACCACTACGCCGGTGGCTGCGATCATGACGAGAACGACGATCATGTACCAATCACGACCGCCGTTCGGTGCCGTGAAGCCTGCGGCCGTTCGGGCTGCGTCGGCGATGTCGATCAACGTGCGCACCATCAACAAGGAGGTGAGGGCAGTCGCTAGTGCTCCGACGGCGGCGAACATGTTGAAAAGAACTTGTCCCGTTCGCAGGGTGCCGGGCCGCGGAGCGATCAACCGATCATCTTTCGTTGGGACTGTGTGGTTGTGGTTGTCCAGGCCAGGGATTGTCGGGGTTGCGGGGTCACCGGCTCCAAAATCGTTCTCGAGGGTGGGTGAAGTAGTGACGACCAGGTGCGCAGGCGGTTCGCCGGGCGGGATGCGGTCCAAGGTCGTGATGAGGACGGCCCACTCGTTGTCGGCCAGTTCGGCTCCGCTGGCGATGGCGCGCCCGATCTCGGTGAGGAGTCCGGGGTGCAAGGACCGGCGACCCTTTGGTAGCGGCTCGGCCCTACCGGGCTCGGGAGCGAGAGACTCGACATCGGGGAGAGGCTGACGAACAGCGAATGTCATCGTGTCCGGTCCGTCTACGACGTTGGCGGAAATCCGCTGTGCGAGATTCCGGTCGGCCGGAGCTCCAAAGGTTGTGACAATCTCACTCGCCAGTGCTCGAGTGTGACGTTCGTCGTCGTTGAGAACGATGAATTGTGCTGTTGTGTTCGGTGCATTCGTTCGCTGTTGACCGGTCGAGAAGCCTGAGACGCCAACAACAAAGCGCCCGTTCCAGCGCCCCAGTGCAAACGATGGAGAATCGGTACTAAGAAGCGGCGAGAGTCGGGCCACTGGCGGAGCTGGATCCTGCAATCTCAGGCCTTGGTCGAGCAAGCGCGCCCACGTCATGCCTGTGCTGAAGGAGCGGGCGCTGACCCAGACCTCGCTGGTCATCGTTGCAGCGGCTCGGTCAGCCGGCCAGGTTTGATCAGTTGGTACGGCTCATCAAGCTTGCGCCCGGCGGCGAGGTGGTGAGCGGCGACCCGGAACGTTTCCACACCACTTTGATCGAGCCAGAAATCCTCGATAACACGGATCTTTGGCAGCCCCCACTCGTTGGCCCACTTATGTCCAAACTTGGCGATCAACTTCTGGAACGCTCCGCCCCCTTCTCCTTGCGCTACGTGGGCGTAGTCCACGCCTCGGGCGACTTGAAAGATGGCCCACCGGAAGGGCTGTTCGTGGAACCTCGGAGCCCAGAACGCGGACTTTTCTGAGCGCCAACGCATGACGATGTTGCGGTGGGACGGCGGTGCCGAAGGGTCATAGAGTTGGTAGCCGTCGTAACTCACCGCTCCAACGGTCTCGACCGGCGCCAGTACCACTGTTGTGTCGGCGAATGCATCTCGACTCAGGATGCTCAGCGTCGCCCGATACATCTCGTGTACGGCGTTGTTCAGCTCACCGGTGAGCTCAGGGTCGTGTAGCCAACGCTCGCACTTGATCGGACACAACATCACCAACGACGGCGCCGGGCCCGACCAATCATTGAGTAGTTCGCTCAACTGGTCTGGCACGTTCATCCGGAGGTGAAGTTGGCTGAGGTCCGGATTCTTGTGTGCCTCCATCATCGGCGGCGTGTTGATCGCCACCAGCAAGATGTCGGCTGTATGGACGCCGTCACGCACCACCTTCGACATGTTGGCAATGTCCTCACCAGCGAAGTCGTAGAAGCGCAGAGCGGCCACGTCAACGCCGCTTCCCTGCACGATGAAGTCGAACCTTCGAGCCTCCCCGGATTGTGTTGACGCCACACCCTCCCCGCTCGACAGTGTTGGGTCATTGGCAACTTGTGAAGCGAGCGATGCCAGCGAATCCTCGGCCTCATCGAGCTGCCTAATCGTGTCGGGGTTGCTGCGCCGAATGTCGAGTCCAGCCCTTCGGGTTTCGCCCAGGACGCTTGAGTACATCGATGCGAGCAGGCTCGTTTTCCCGGCGCGCGGACCCCCGTACATGGCGATGTCGACGATCATTGGCATGCCGCTGTCGAAGTCAGCGTTCCAATTTGTCACTGGTGTCTTCCCTTCTGGAGGTTTGGGCCGAGTCCGAGAAATCGGATGGGTCAGCAGCAGACGTTTCAGCGGCCGATCCAATCTCAGTTGGGTAGACCCATCCGGTCCGTTGGACTTCGGGACCCTCAACGGTCCGACTTCGAATGATCTGTCCCCCGTGTGTAGGCAGACGCGGCAACACGAGCGCAACACTTTGCATTGCGGATGGTGCGGTATGGCGCGTGACAGCTCGCCGCCGATTGGTCGCCACAGCTGGAGGGCGCCGACGTCAAGCGCTAGTGAAGGATGGCTTCTGCTTCGATGCTGCGTCGCCGGTGTGGCGGGAACTGATTGTCCGAGCGTAGAGCGGTGGCAAACAGAAGCGATGCGGCGGGTGCGTCTCCGGTTGCTGCGGCTGCGAAACCTTCGAACCGGGCCTTCGGGCCGGCGAAGACTGTTGGCCACCCGAGGAGCACACCCTGGCATGGGTCAGCGTTGAGCTGGAGGGCAATGGATTCGGCCAGGTGAGTGTCGATTTCGACCTGCCTTGCCGCCGCTGAGGCCAGTATCTCGGCGGTGAATGCGAGGATGCCGGTCCTGTGGCTACCGGGGGGTATCGCTTTGAGGTCGTGGCTCTGATCGGCTTGCACGACAAGGTCGAGCGCCCGTTCGTCTTGTTCGAGATCGCAGGCAAGTAGGCCTGCGGCGACGAGCCAGAGCGGAGTGGAGGTGTCGGCGTTGGCGATCGCCAGGGCTCCTTCAAGGTGGGCCTCGGCGTTGGCCTGGTCTCGCATCTCGCGACAAAGCCAGAAGGACTGGCCGAGCACGACCTGGTCGAGCGTGGCCTCTGGAAGCCGGCCCCGAAACGCGAGAGCGTCGGCAAGTCCGGCTTGGACGGCGTCGAATCGGCCATGAATGAGGTTCAAGCAATTCTGGACGGTGAGTGCACCAAACGCGTCGACGGCCCGTTGCGGCTGGCTCGCTGGTGTCCTGAGTCTCTGCATTGTTCGTTCGGCGGCGGCTCGCCGGTCGAGGCGGAGCTGATCGGCGAAGATCGCCCGGTGGTTCTGGGAACTGATCTGGTCATCGTTTGCCATGTCGAGCCGTTCCACACTTGCGCTGAGCTCCAGTGACTCCTCGGGTGTGATGGTCCCGCTCAGAGCGTCCCTCGCCCTGATCGTCGCCCAGGCGACCCGGGTGGGCGCGCCGTTGCCTCGAACAAGGTCGAGATCGGTCACCAGGGATGATCGGTGGGTGCTGGCTTCGCTCTCGTTGCCGGTTCGGTGAAGCCCCCCGGCGAGGCACAGCCGGACCTCGGCGAGCAGAACCGGATCGGTCACGGTCCCCATCGCGTCCTCGAGAGTCCCCCGCACCAGGTCGCTAAGGCCTGGATCCCACACGATGGTTGCGAGCTCAAGGGAGATGGTTGCGGCGTTGTTGTGGTTGCCGCTGTCGGTCTGGGATGCGACTGCGTGAAGGTAGGTGCTGGTTGCGTCCTGCCAATGTCCGAGCTTGGCGCTAGCCCTCGCCTGATGGAGGAGCCGCTGCACTGGTTCATCCGTTTGGTCCGATGGTGCGGGGTTCATCACCGGAGATGCGAGCCCGGCGGCGATCACGTTGACGATGCTGGTGGATGTCTCGGCGGTCGTGGGGGCTCGGCTTGATTGGCGCGTCAGTAGTCGCTCGTCGTGTTGGAGCACCGCAAGCCGGGTCCGTTGCAGCTCTGGGGTTGGTTCGACGCCGAGTTGGTCGCGCAGTTCGCGGCGGACCTCCTCGTACACGGCGAGGGCGCGGACCTGGTCACCGAGGGCGTAGTGCGACCGTATCGAAAGCGCTGCGAATCGTTCATCGAGCGGGTCAGCAAGGCGATGGGTCTCGATCCGACCGAGTCCGACCTGGGCCCGCCCCTGCTCGATCTGCAGCTCCTGCAAGCCGAGCAGCGCATCGAGATACGCGTTCTCGAGACGTCGGGCTTCGCTCTCAAAGACGCGACCTTCAAAGTCGCTGAACGGCGGACCGCGCCATAGATCGACTGCTGTTTCGAGCATCCCAGTGCGCTCTTCGGGCTTTGCGTGGTCGCTGGATGCAAGGAGGTCCTCGAACTCCAGCCGGTCGATCTCTATGTGTCGGGTGAAGCTGTAGCCCAGCACGCCGTGGATCAAGACTGGTCTATCGCTCACATGTCCCAGGCTGCGTCTCATGCGCGTGATCATCATTCTGAGCGATGAGTCGGGAGTCGAAGGTGGCCGGTTCTGCCAGGCCGTCTCAATCAACGCCGAATGGCTCACCGGAGTCGGCGCCACGGCGGCAAGATGAGCGAGCACACGCCGACTCGGAGTACGTCCAATTGCCGCGGCTTCTCCATCGTGAACACGGGCTTGAACTGGGCCCAGCACCTCAACTCTGGCCACGCTCCCTCCCTATCACTGAAACCACTGCCGCCATTCAGACAGATTAACGGCCTGTGTTGCTGGTGTGTTGCGCTCGGTGGCTTAGCTCGGTGGGCGGTGGACGGCTGCGCGTGTGCCGGCACCAGGAGGAACTATGGAGCTGAGTCGGCATCGGGGAACTCGAGCGAAGGTAAGGCAGCACGCCTTCAAGTTATCTCTGACCGTCTGCCTGCTGATGGCAGCCTCATGCGCATCCGTTGATGATCAGGCGGACGAGACGATCGTCGATCAGCAGGCGACGGCCGAGCCCAGCGAGGCTTCAGCAGACACCGACTCTGATCGGGCCGCTGCGAGCGAAACAGAGACGGAACCAACAGCTACAGAAGAACCCCAAACCGAATGCTCTGGCATCGACGACGACGCCGCATTGATGGCCTGCTCGATCGAGCTTCTCGAAACTGACTTCTTCGACACCCTGGAAATCTCAGCCAACGAACTGATCGAGGGGTTCGAGAGCGGCCTCTTCGATGATGCGCTAATTGCTGAGATGCTCAGGCTGGAGGATGTAGATTTGGCATCAATGCCGTACTTCGCCAGGGAACTGACACCAACCGGCGAAGGGGTTGCCTTGTCACTCGAGAGCCCGACAAGCGACGTCGAGATGGCTGCGACTGAAACAGCCGTGTGGATCAGCGACGGGCGCGGGTTTGTTGGCGAACCGCCAGCGAGACTCTTGGTCGCGCCATATGACGGTGAAGCGATCACGGAGTACGTCCTTGACGACGTCAACGTCATCGGCATGACCTACGCGTTCGGCTCAATCTGGTTGACGAGCCGAATCGTGCTCGGAATCCAGTCGGGCAGTGTGAGCGAGGTGATTCGGCTCGACCCGCTGAGCGGCGAGATCGAGGCCCGTATCGACCTTGGCGATGCAATTCCTAGCAGGATCGCCGCCACCGACGATGTAGTGATCGTGATCGACACCAAAGAACGAACGTGCGTGCTCTGCAACTCGTTGATTCTGATCGAACCAGCGAGCGATGCGGTCGTGGGAACGGCGGACCCAGGAGGAAGAGAAGGAGAAATCTCAGTGGCCGGCGGTCGAGCGTGGATCACCGATTGGGAGGAATCGGGCGAACCTCACGAGGTCCTTGCATGGAACCCCGCCACTGGAAGTGTCGATTTCCGGATCTCGGCGGAGGCCGATGAAGGGCTCTGGGTTGCAGCAGATGAGCAGGCCGTCTGGGTCGTGGGCTCGAACGGCGTCGCCCGTCAAGTTGATCCGTTGTCGGGGAGTGTTGTGCGACGCGTCGAATGGACGCCAGGCAACTTGATCAAGCCCACCGTCGTGGGCGGCAACCTCTACATCGGGAATGGCACCCTGATCGATGGAGAGACTGGTGTTGTCGGCAACCTCGACGAGCTGGACACTCAGGGCGAGATCGTTTCTGGTGCAGGGTCCATCTGGTTCATCACCGTCGCCGGCGAGCTCATGAAGATTCCCGTCGGCTAGCTGACTGTCGAGACGCTGAAGGTGAGCGATGGCGCTCCATGCCTGCTCCGTCCGAAAGCCGCCAGCATGATGGGGCGATCGGGCTTCATATTGTCAGCATGACCGACATTGAGATTCAGGGGATCGACAGCAGCGCACTCGCCCGGGTGCTTGACCGAGGCATCGATTCGGGGGGTAACCCGATCGAACCCTTCACCGACAGCGACGGCAGTTGGCCGCTGCGGTGTTGTCTCGTTGACTCTCAGTCCGGCGACAGAATCGCCATCATCGCATGGTCCCCGTTGCCCTGGCGAGGTGCCTACGCCGAGACGGGTCCGATTGTTGTCCATGTCGGCCATTGCTCCGGGCCCAGTGTCAAGGGCCGACTTCCGCCAGAACTCGACGCCCAGCCAATGACGTTGCGCCCCTACGGTCCCGATCATCGCATCGCCTACAACAAGGTCCGCCACGTGCCAGGCGGGGCATCTCTCACTGCACACGTCGGCGAGCTACTTGAGGACCAGGGGATCGAGATCGTCCATGGTCGGAACGTGACGGGAGGCTGCTTCAGCTTCCAAGCCAGCCGCGCCCAGCGACGCTAGACCGGGCCGATGGGTTGACCGAGAGGGGCTCTCTCTGGCGGCGATGCACCCACCGGTCGCCTGGGCCCCATGTGGTGGTGGGCCGGTTGGCTGCTGGGATCGGCTCGCAGGGCTCGGGCCGCTTCGATGTACCGACTCCGAGTAGGTCATCGTCGATGTCGTTCCGGTCGGCGATGGTTCGTGCGTCGGTCGCACCATGATCTACCGGGGTCGAGAGGTCGGGGGTTGGACAAGGTAGGATGAGCCACTGCATGGCTAACGACGCCAAGATGTCGCCCGAATCCAGCGATGGTTGGTCGATTTCGAGGTCGATGCTGCTCCTCGCTGGGCTCAGTGGACTGCTCATTGTTGGTGGTGTAGCCAGTTATCTCACGATATTCCGGCAAAAAGATGAACCGACGATCGATTCCGCCAACGGAACGGTCAGTGACCCTGACCGCCGTGATCGCTCCCAGGCGGACACCCTTGGTGTGCAGGCCGCTGTCGATATCGCTGAGGGGACTGGTTTGGATAGCCCTGTTGCGGTGGAGATCCCTGGTATCGACGACGGTATTGGACAATGGCTGCAGGCCGACGGCGAGCAACTGCTCCAATTCACCGGAGCCGTCGTTCCCCTCTGGTCGGAGGGCGAGGCAACCTGCACTGAGGTTGCAGATGCGCTCTCTGCTGTTGGTGACCCGACCGAGATTGAGGCCGTGGCCTTGTCGGCTCCCGACCCGTTGGTCGCTGACGTGGCTGGTGGCCTCTACCGAACGGCAGCTCGAGCGCTCCTGGCCTGCGGCACGGGAGCAGAATTCGAGGCTCGTCGGGCCGAGTTGGCGTGGCAGTGGGCCCTGACCACCAGGGTCTTCGATGCCGCCGGAGGTTCGTGACGTGCGTTTGCGGTTCCGATGGCATGGCGCTCTGTTGCTGGTGGCGATCCTCACTGCCGGGTATGTCGTGCCGGCCTCGGCACAATCAAGCAACGAGGGCGAGCACGAGCCGATCAGCTGGCAGTCAGCGGGTGATAGCTACTCCTCCGGCGAGGGGGTGTTCGGCAATATCGGTGACTGCGCCCAATCAGACCAGGCCTACGGCCCGCGAGCCGCAACAACCCTGGCTGAGGAGTGGACGTTTGGCTCAGTAACGTTCACCGCCTGTACCGGCCATGTCATGGAGGACTTCTTCGTTGCCCGTGGTGACAAGGGCTCACTGTGGGACTGGGCCCTCAACAAGCAAAACGGACCAGAACGAGTCGACATCATCTCTCTTTCGTTCGGCGGGAACGACATAGGATTTGCTCGACTGCTCAAGGATTGTCTCGACATCCCGATCGTTGGTGACTGGAATGATTTCTTGCAGATTGGCGATCTTCGCACCGGGTGCGACACCTCTGAAGAGGACATACGGCAGCGGATTGATGCACTGCTCGACCCACCTGAAGAGTGCTCGGGGTCCCGCGCCGAAGGCACCGCCGGCTACCTGTGTGACCTCAACCTTGGCCATCGTCGGGGGTCGCTGATCGACGCCTACTACGACATTGTCACCGACCGTCTGACCACTGGCGGCCGGCTGTACGTTGTGGGCTATCCGAGGCTGGTTGCGCCACTAGACGAGTGGCCAGGGTGGATTAAGATTGATTGCGAGGAGATCCTGCGGGGCGATTCAGAGAGGCTTGGGCGTCTGGCCGATTACCTCGACGTCAAGCTTCGAGAAGCCGTCGACCGGGCCAACGAGGCGCTGGGGGAGACCCGAGTCGTCTTTGTCGATCGCCTTGGGCATTACCGTGAGAACAAGGCCGAACTGTGCGGGACAAACGAGGATTGGATCAACGGCCTGGCCATCGATAGAGGTGAAGGCCTCAACTTCAGGCCGGAGACGAGCTTCCACGTCAATGCCGCGGGCCATGCAGCCACTGCTGGCAAGCTTGTCGAGCAGGTCCGGGCCACGTTCGCCCCCCAGCCGATCAAACGGTGTGGTGGGGTATCGGCAGTGGGCGTCGAGTACCAACTACCTACTCAAGGCGCATGGCGGGTAGCCGAGTCGGGTGACGGCGGGCCGGGTGTTGTCCATCTCGCCGATCCGAACGGCATCTCCAGCGTTGGGTTCCGGATCCGTCGGGGCAGCCTGATCAACGAGACCCTCAATGAGGCTGGCGTAGGGCACACCGAGGTTGTAGTGCCCGGTGCTACCCGGGCGGTGCGCTATCTCCCCCCTGCCAGTGAGACCGGAGACGGCCTTGCCGAGGTGGTCCTCATCGAAGCCGGTGGCACGACAATCGAGGCAACGGCCTACGTCTACATCGAAGACCTGGAGCGGTTCAGTCCCGATGACCTGCGAACGTTCCTCGATTCACTGTGTGTGAACCCGGCCGCTCTCCCAGAACCTCAGACGCTTCCGGATGAAACAGCGACAACTGCTGGGCGGGACATCGTCATTACCGATCCTGACACCCACCCTCGAACCGGACCTGAAGTGGTGTTCCACACCCCGGACAACAATGCCTCCTGCGTCTTGTGGGAGGATTCCTTTATCTGCGACATTGATGAGTTCAACTGGGATCTACCGGACAACTATCTCCAGGACTGTGACAACGGAGTTGTGCCACCGGAAGAGTATCTCGACAGTTTCAACGTGCGGGTCTCAGGTTCGGCCGACGGGGCCGATTTCACTTGTGCCAGCAGCTTTGTAGGCCTGACCTACGGGATAGCCACCCCGACGCCGGTGGAGGTCGGAGACTCTGTTACCTTTGCCGTAACCAGATGCAAGATTCTCGCTGACGGTGTGCAATGTCGGCATGTCACTGGTAGGGGAGTGCTGTTGACTCGTGAAGCTGTGCAGTTCTCTTGACTGGCTGGCTTCTATTTCAGGGTGGGTCAAACGGGATCTGTAGTAATGGGCACCACAGGTAGCCACGGGACGGCGTTGTTGGCGAAACTTTGCTGCTTAGGCGTGAGTTGGGAATGATCATCGAGGCTGGTCATGGTGACGCCGATGGTGTCACTTCCTTCGTCCCGGGCGGCGATCGAGGAACCGCATTGGTCGCAGAAGCCGCGCTGTGTGGTTGGCCAAGTGTTAAACCAGGTGGGCTCGCCACCGGGGCCTATCCATTCGAACCCATGAGCGGGAAAGTCCACCCACGACATGATCGGGCTGCCAGATAGTCGTTGGCAGTGCTCGCAGCTGCAAACATGGGGAAAGTCTGGCTCGCGGGCCACGGTATAGCGAATATGACCGCAGAGGCAGCTACCGGTAGGCATCGTCATTCCTCATGGGAAATCTGGTCCTGGTTGGGATTCGCGGTCTCGGCACCGGGGTTTGGTGTAGGTTTGGCCTTCTTTACCCGGATCTTTGAACCATCGAACTCCATCCCGTTCAAGTTGAATACGGCGGCCTTGGCTGCCCCGGACTTTGGCATCTCCACGAACCCAAACCCTTTGGAGGTCCCGGTCTGCTTATCCATGACAATCGTGCATGATTGCACTGCCCCATAAGCCTCAAACAAGGCCCGTACTTCAGTTTCGTTGGCCGACGTTGGTAGGTTCCTGACGAGGAGTCGCATCACGAGACAATGTACTTCGTGAACCGGCTGACCGCTTCAGGCGGCGGATCGGTGCGGTGGGGCGAGTCGCTGCGGCCGGAGGTTCGCTAGGTCGAGATCGACTGCTGTGAGTGGGCCGAGGGCGCCGGCAGCTCGGCGCTGCCGTGGAACCGCGCCACTGTTGTCCATCGGCCAGCTCCTAGTCACTGCCAGGTAGCTGTACAGGTACGGTCCAAGTACCATACTTGTATGGCTAGTAAGACGACGGTCAACTTCGATGACGAGATGGAGGAGGCCTTGGAGGAGCTCGTCGCCATGGACGGCACAAAGAAGCTCGCCATCAAACGATCCCTGCTGGCCGAGGTAAAACGCCGCCGTCGTAGTCAGGCCATGCTCGACATGATCGCTTCGTGGGAAGCAGACGAAGGCCCCATCGACCAGGAACATCTCGACTGGGCCGACACTGTTCTCGACCGCCAAGGGGTCGAACGTTGATCGTCGACTCAGGTCCGTTCATCGTCGACGGCGAGAATCTGAACTCCCGACTCTGGGCTCTGATCAAGCGGGCAATTGAGCGCGGTGATGAGCTACACACCACCCACCCGGTCCTGGCCCAGGTCTGGCGAATGCCCGCACGTCAAGCAAATCTGATCCGAGCGCTCCGCCAGTTCGACATCCACCCGCTCGATGAATCCCGGATCATCGGACGCAGGCTGGCCGACACCCAGACCTCCGACGTCGTTGACGCCCACCTCGCCGTCGTCGCCGAAAGCCTTGGCACCTTCATCCTCACCGGAGATCCTGATGACATGTCGAGACTCAACGCACGATTCGAGGTCTACTGACCAGAGCCCCCGAAAGCAGGCAGTGCCGCCAGGTGCTTGGTCCTGGCGACCGAGTGGGCGACCCACTTGCCCCCGGAGAACTCCACGGTGGAGATCGCTCCGTTGGCGGGCCCGGGTCAATCATGGTTGGAGCCAGCGAGGTTAGGTCGGTATCGCCGATCATGGTGCGGAGCGCATCAGTGGTGACGCCACCGTGGTTTACAACCACTGCACGCTGACCAGGGCTGAGGGAGTCCGACACATCGTCCAATGCGGCGAGGAACCGCTCGGTGGCATCGGTTGAGGAGTCTCCAATGCGCGGTTGGTGGTTGCCCGGTCCCAGTCCTGCAGGAACTCATCGAAGGTTTGATTGTGGTCGGACCAGTTCATGCGTTCGACAAGGCGTTCACCGGTAACGATGTCGAGGCCGAGAGCGATTGCGATCGGCTCGGCTCGGCTCGGCTGTTTGCGTGGCCCGTAGCATCGGGCTGGTCCACAGCACAGCGATCGGTTCACCGTTGGCCAAACAGGACGCCACGGTGTCCGCCTGGGCGACCCCAACTTGACTGAGTCGCGGATCTCCGGGTTCTCGGACCTTGTCAGCGTGTTGGACGATCAAGATTCGCTTGGGCGCTACTCCGAATGGGCTTCGCCCAGGAGGTTGCCGACACCGCTGGCAACACCACGGCCGTGCGGGGTACCAGGTGAATGGTGCTCTGGCGCTTGCAACTGTGACCGGAGGTGGTCGTCGCTCGTATGATCGCTGGTGTCGGGGGCGGTGACGGCCAGCATCTGGTAGCCGTTGTTGGCGAAGTACGGGTGGGCGTAGAAACCCGTGTCGGTCATGGCCCCCCGGACACCGGTGCCGTCAGTGTCGTCGCGATGGGGCTCGGCCGCGGCCATGAGTTGGGTGACGTCGCCATGCACTCGCAAACGGAACTTGTCGTTCCAGAACGGGGGCAGAGGTCGCTCGTTGGCAAAGTAGATCGGCTCGTGCTGGATGTGGGTCCGGTCGATCATCTGGTCGAGCCCACCCCGTGTTGGTAGCTCCCACGGGGCGCCCTCGGCCGGAGCGAAGTAGACGGTCCCCTCGGGTGTCGCGGATTCCTCAGGTCGCTCGATGGCCGACACTTCGGTCCTGAACATCCGCTCGAACCGCAGCGTGGTGGCCCGGGCCGAGATGCTGTAGTCGCCGATGTGGTAGACGTCGATGTCGTAGCGCTGCAGCGTCCTGGCGAGTCGGACGGTGGTCTGCTGGTCCGGTCGGAAGTCAGCGACGGTGTTTGTTGTCGGGAAAGCGTCCTCATCGAACATTGACTGATACCCCTCGGCCGGCTTGGGCGCCACCTCGAAGGACACATAACGGGGCTTCTCGTTGTCTTGCATTGGTCGGGACCTCCCTCTGGTGCGACGCTGAGACTGGGTTGAGCTGGCCCTCCCCGGCTCAAGTCGCATGGTGACACCCTGAATTCAGCGCCGATCAGTGTTGCTGTATGCCGAATAGTCGGCACGGTGATCGTCGGCGCTGGCCCCGGGTGTGGTCGCGGCACCTGGCGCCGCAAGGGGAGCGCCGCCGCCCGACACGATCCGATCGAGATCTCAGCGGCCTCCTGGGGCAGTCAGGCGAGCGGGGCCAGAACGTGTTTGCGGCGGTGGTCGAGGATGATGGTGGTCTGCTCGTCGGCCACGTTCGGGGCGTTGGCGAAGCGGCGGAGCACGGTGTCGCCGAGGCTCTTCACATCGGGCGCGCTGATGTGAACCTGTACGTCGACCGGTCCGGTGAGCAGCGTGATGCCGACCGTTTCGTCCATCTCCCATACCGCGTCGATGAACTCCTGCACCGCCTCGGGTGTTTTCGGGGCCAGGCGGACCGAGACGATTGCCTCCACCCGTCGATTCAACGACGCAGCGTCGACCTGGGCGTGGTAGCCGGTGATCACCCCGCGCTGTTCGAGTGAGCGCACACGGTTGAGCATGGTCGGCGGGGAGACGGCGGCCGCATCGGCCAAAGCCTTGTTCGAACGGCGTGCATCCCGTTGCAGTTCTTCAAGTGTCCGACGATCGACTTCATCAAAGTTTGCCATTTGCCGCTATCTCTTTGCATAGATTCGGGGTTGGAGCACATCACTGTACGTTTACACATCACCCTGGGACAATCGCATCCTATGGCAACAGAGATCGCCAACGCCGCAGCAACAGGCCACGCCTACGCCCTCAGTGACCGTTATCTGCGCACCGAGGGGACGGTCCTGCTCACCGGGATCCAGGCGTTGGCCCGTATCCCGATCGAACAACTGCGACTGGATCGAGCCGCCGGGCTGAACACCGCGGCGCTGTTGTCTGGCTATCCGGGCTCGCCCCTCGGCGGATTCGACCAGGAGATCGCCCGGGCCATCAAGCTTGTTGGCGACCTTCCCATCGTGCACCGGCCCGCGGTCAATGAGGAACTTGGCGCCACCACGGTGATGGGTTCACAACTCGCCTCGACGCGGCCCGACGCCCGCTACGACGGGGTGGTCGGCATTTGGTACGGCAAGGCACCCGGACTCGACCGGGCAGGTGACGCTCTGCGTCACGGCGTCTTTGCCGGCTCCTCGGCCCTTGGTGGTGCGGTCGCCCTCGTTGGTGACGACCCGGCGTGCAAGTCCTCGACCATGCCGTCGTCGTCCGACGCCACCCTGGTTGATCTGCACATGCCGATCCTCTACCCGGGAACCGTTGGGGAGTGCCTTGAACTCGGCCTGCACGCGGTGGCGATGTCGCGGGCCACGGGACTGTGGTCGTCAATGAAGATCGTGACGCCGGTGGCCGACGGCTCGGCCACGGTGGCATTGCCGGTTCTTGAACGCCCAGTGATCATCCCCACCATCGAGATCGACGGCCGACCGTGGTCGCCGTCGCCCTCGGCCCAGTTCCTCGGGGCGGCCAGGATGCTGCGGGTGGAGCGAGAGTTCCGAGAGGTCCGGCTGCCCTTGGCCACCCGCTACGGGATCGAGAACGGCCTGAACCGGATCACCACCAACCCCGCTGACCCGTGGATCGGCATCGCCGCCACCGGGTTCACCTACCAACAAGTACTCGAGGCCCTGCGTCGACTGGGCCTGGAGGACAATCGCCAGATTGCCGACGCCGGGATCCGGCTGTTGCAGCTACGTATGCCGGTGCCCTTCGACGCCGGTCTTGTTCGACGGTTCGCCGACGGCCTCAATGAGATCGTTGTGGTCGAGGAGAAGAACGCCACTCTCGAAGTGCTGATTAGGGACGCACTCTACGGCGGGCCTCGCCAACCGCTGGTTGTTGGCAAGCGCGACGAATCGAACGAGGTCCTCATGCAGGAGTGGGGCCACCTCGACGCCGACGCCATCGTCGGTGGGCTGCGCCGTCGTCTCGGGGCCAGGATCGCCGATCGGTTGCGGCCCGAACCGGTGGCGCCGAGGGCGCGGACCATCATCCCCCTGAGCGTCAACCGGACACCGTTCTTCTGTTCGGGCTGTCCCCACAACTGGGGTACCAAGGTGCCCAACGGCGCCCTGGTTGGCGCCGGTACGGGTTGCCACGGCATGACCCTGCTGATGGACGAGGAGCGGGTCGGCGAGGGCATCGGCATCACCGCCATGGGCAACGAGGGCGCCCAGTGGGTCGGGATGGAGCCCTTTGTCGCCGACGAGCACCTGTTCCAGAACTACGGCGACGGCACTTTCTTCCATTCCGGCCAGTTGGCCCTTCAGTACTGCGTTGGGACTGGCGCCAACATCACCTTCAAGATCCTCTACAACTCAACAGTGGCGATGACCGGTGGCCAGGACTCGACCGCCCCGGTTGAAGTTCCGGAGTTGGCCACCATCCTCCTGGCCCAGGGCGTCAAAAGGGTGGTCGTCACCACCGAGGATCTCGATCGCTACCGGTCGGTTTCCCTTCCCGATGGGGTGCAGGTACGCGACCGCAGCGAGATCGTCGATGTCCAGAACGATCTACGAGTGATCAAGGGGGTGACGGTCCTCATCCACGACCAGCGTTGCGCGGCGGAACTGCGGCGTGATCGGCGTCGGGGCCAGGAACCGACCCCGGACCAGCGGATTGTCATCAACCATCGAGTCTGTGAGGGTTGCGGTGACTGCGGCGACGTTAGCAACTGCCTCTCGGTCCAGCCGGTGCAGACCCTGTTGGGGCGTAAGACGTCGATCGATCAAGCCTCCTGCAACTTCGACTACAGCTGCGCCAAGGGTGACTGTCCGGCGTTCATGGTGGTCGAACAGGGCGACGAGACGGGCGACGGCGTGACGGTGGCGGGCTCGTCGTTTGACGAGGTCATTCCGGTGCCACCGGCTCCGCCCGGCTCGACCACTATGGTACGGCTCCGGCTGGCAGGCATCGGCGGAACGGGTGTGGTCACGGTGGCCCAGATCCTGGCCACGGCGGCGATGCTCGATGGCTGGGAGGTTCTCGGTCTCGACCAGACCGGCCTGAGCCAGAAGGCCGGTCCGGTGATCAGCGATGTGGTGCTCACCCGATTGGGGGCGACTGCATCGAATGTGATCGGTCGGGGCCAGGCCGACGCCATTCTCGGGTTCGACGAGATGGTGGCGGCGAGCGATGCCTCTCTGGCCGCCGCTGACCGGTCGAAGACGGCGATCATTGCCTCGACCACCACCACGCCGACGGGCCACATGATCACCCACCCCGACATTGTCCAGCCGAGCGATGACATCGAGCAACGGCTCACGGCCTCGGCGGTCGAAGGAGCCGTCCATCGCCTCGACGCCGGTGCCCTGGCCGAGCGTCTTGCCGGCGATCGGGCCCAGGCCAACGTCCTGCTGCTCGGAGCCGCGGTACAGGCGAGTGCCGTTCCCGTTTCGATCGACGCCCTCGAAACCGCCATCGAACTGAACGGTGTTGCCATCGAAGCGAATCTGTCCGCCCTGCACGGGGGTCGCCGTTGGATGCACGCGCCGGACTCGGTGCAAACGTCGGGAGCGGCCTCTCAGACGGATCCGACCATGATGATGTCGGTCCCCGAGCTCGCCGATCGTCTCACCGCCCGGGTCGATCAGTTGGCCCGAACCACTGATCTGGCGGCGACCCTGGCCCTGCTCAGCGCTGATCTTGTCGGTTTCCAGGATGAGCGCCTGGCGAATAGGTTTCTCGACGCGGTGACCGAGGCCGATGCCGCGGAGCGAGGGGTCGATCCAGCTTCGGTCGACCTGACCGAAGCGGTCGCCCGCAATCTGCACAAGCTGATGGCCTACAAGGACGAGTACGAGGTGGCCCGCCTGATGCTGTTACCCGAGGGCCGGGCGGCGGCCGAGCGTGTCGGGGGACCGAAGGCCAAACTGAAGTGGCTGCTACACCCACCAATGTTGAAGAGCCTGGGGCGGTCCTCGAAACTTGGATTCGACGCTCGTTCGGCGCCAGGGTTCGCCGCCCTGGCCAGGGGTAAACGCTTGCGGGGAACCAAGCTCGACCCGTTCGGCCGGACCGAGATCCGGCGCATCGAACGGGAACTACCCGATGAGTACCTGGCCGCCATGCGCACGGTCTACGCCCGTCTCGCCGACGCCGCCCTGGTCGGGGCGATCGCCATCGCCGAACTTCCCGACCAGGTGCGTGGCTTCGAGGATCTCAAGATTCGTAGGATCGGCGAGTATCGCCAACAGTTGGCCTCCGCGTTGGCGGCGTACACGGCGTAGCCGCCAACCGAACCGACCAAACCTTGCTCGGATCAGGCAGGGCTGAAGCGGCCGGCGTCGAGAACGACACGGTCGTCGGAGCCGTGGGTGCGAAACAGCGCCCCATCGTTGGTGCGCCACATCCGCACCGTGAGCTTCTCGCCTGGCATGACGGGGGAGGTGAATCGGGCGTCCATGGAGCCGAAGTGGCCGGGGTCCCCGTCGCAGAGACCGTTGAGCAACGCTCGACCGGTGAAGCCGTAGGTGCACAAGCCGTGGAGGATTGGCTTGGGAAATCCTCCGTCGGCCGCGAACTGGGGGTCACTGTGGAGGGGGTTGCGATCGCCGTTGAGACGGTAGAGCAGGGCCTGGTCGCTGCGGGTTCCGTAGCTGATCTCCACGTCGGGGGCGGAGTCGGGGATGTCGACCGTTATCGATGGTCCACGATCGCCGCCCCAACCTCCCTCGCCCCGGAAAAACAGCGAGGTGCGGGTGGTGAACAGTGGCTCGCCACCGTCAGCCAGCACGGTGGACGCTTCGGTGTCGACCACTGCACCCTTTGTCTTGTCCCAGATGCCGGTGATGGTTGAGGTACTCTCCAGGGTGCCCTCGACCGGGATCTCCCGGTGCAGGGTGATGCCCTGCTCGCCGTGGAGCATCATGGCCAGGTTCACCTCACCCAGCTGGCTGAGCGGCAAACCGGAGGCCTGGAGCACGACACCCATTGTGGGGAGCACCCGCTGGGTGACGTCGCGGCTGTTCTCGGTGGTGAAGTCGAGTTCGGCGCCGGTTGGGTCGTCCATCCCGGCGCCAACACCCAGGGCGTAGAGCAACGCATCGGTGGAGGTCCAGCTCCGCTGTCTGGCCTCGGTGGTTGCGCCAACGGCGCTGCTGTTGATGGTCATGATCGTTCCCCTTTGTTGCTGTCGCGAGATCGAGAGTAGTCACCAACTGCCACGGGCACCGCCTGCGCCAACGCCGTCATCGTCAGTCCACGATCAGGGGGACGTCGTTGCTGGGGGCTTGGCCCGAGTCGGCGCTTCGGGCCAGTTCGCTTTGGGACCGCCAGTCGCTGTCAGCGGGTAGCACTACCGAGGCGGCCCGCACCCGGTCCCAGCTGACGTCGTCGACGTTGACCGGGGCCTTGCCGCTGTCCCTGAAGCGCTTGGCGGCGTCGAGGAGTTGGGCTCGCACGGCGATGATGAAGGCATCGGTGGAGCCCAAGTGTTCCTGGGTGCGGTCATACAGCGGTTCGCCGTCGATGCCGTACATCAGCTCGGTCATGGCCCGGTCCTGGAGGTTCAGCACGAACGGGATCCCGCAATGCATCAGCGTCTGTTCGACCTCAAGGTCGCGTTTGTAGTCGTTGCTCTTGTTGGCCTTGGTGACGAAGTACGAGCGGGGATCGTTGGTGCGCTCCTCGTAGCCGCCGACCTCGCCGAACGGGTCGTGCTCACGGAACGCCATGAACTCCGGCATCGGCCCCTGCGGGTTGCCGGCATGGCTGATGAGCATGGCGTGGGTGTCATCAAGGGGCACGAACGAGCGCAGGTTGATGATCGACCCGACGCTGATCATGGTGTGGAAGGGGAAGATGAACTGGTTGATGCGATGCCAGGTCTGGCCTTGTTCCCACGACCGCTGCGAGGAGTAGTAGGCCCCGTACTCGCTGCGTTCGATGTCGAGGCGGGCCAGGGTGGCTTGCGGATTCCAGAAACCACGCATGCCCGTCGGGGGAGCGGGGGCATCAGCGTAGAGGCGGCGGTGCAGGTGGTCGAGGTGGACCGAGTCGAGGTCGCCCTCCATGTTCTGCATCCAGTTGGCCTGCTCCATCATGATGGCTGGCCGCTGGCACCATTGTTCGGGGATGGTGTTGATCTCGAAGCTCGGGAAGGGTGGGGGCGTGTCCCGCTGCCCGAGGTAGACCCAAATCATGTGGTTGACTTCGTGGCAGGGGTAGGAGCGGATGGTGACGGTTTCCATGTAGTGCTGTTGGGCGCGGCTGCCGTTCTCCTCGGTGGGGAGGTCGACGAGGGTGCCGTCCTTGTCGAATTTCCAGCCGTGGTAGTTACAGCGCAGGCCGCATTCCTCATTGCGGGCGAAGTACATGCTGGCGCCGCGGTGCGGGCACGCCTCGGTCATGGCGCCCATGGCCCCGTTGCTGTCACGGAACATGACGAAGCTCTCACCGAGGAGCATCATGCGCTTGGCCGGTCCGTCGGGCTCGGGGAACTCCGACGATGGCAGGCACGGGATCCAGTACTGGCGCATCAGCTCGCCCATCGCCGTGCCTGGCCCTACCCGACACAACAATGCATTGTCCTCATGGGTCAACATGGTTCCCCTCAGGTGTCGTGGGCGATCAGGTTCAGCAGCGCTTGGCGTCCGTCGGCCACGGCCTTCAGGCCCCGCTCCAGGGCGCCGGGCAGGTCGGCGGGGTCGTCGACCCTTTCGCCGACACCGCCTGCTGCGGTGCAGATGGCTTCGTAGTCGAGGGCGGGTTGCAGGTCGCTGAAGGAGAACGAGTCGTTCCTGGCGGCGTGCCCGTCGGGATAGACCATGCGGGTCGACCCTTCCACCGCACCCCATTTGGCGTTGTTCCACACCAGGTAGAGCACGGGCAGGTCGTAGCGGCGTGAGATCCAGTGGGTCGAGCTGGGAACGCCGAAGAGGTAGGAGCCGTCGCCGACCATGGTGACCACGGTGCGCTCGGGGGCCGCCAGCTTGGCGCCGAGAGCGGCCCCGATACCCCAGCCGAGAAAGCCGGAGGGCGGGCCACCGAAGAACCGGCCCGGGCCGCGCATCGTGAGCTGCTGGGTGTCCGATCCCAGTTCGTCGACCAGGATTGCATCCTCAGGCAGGAGTTCGTTGAGCACACTGGAGACCCAGGGTTTGCTCAGCGGCGTCGCGTCTCGGCCGTCATTGGCCCGGGCTCGGGCCGTTTGCCGCAGCTCAGCCGCTGCTGTCGCCCATCGGCTTGATCGTTCCTCGACGATGTCGGGCGCCAAGCGTCCGACAAGCCGGTCGGACAGGGCCCGAAGATTGAGGCGGCTGGCGCCGCTGAGGCCGATGTCGGACGGGAAGCCGCGAATCGGATACCGGCCATGGAGCGGGTCGGTGCCAACGGCGATCACGGTTGCGCCGTCAGCGGGGCGGGCCTTCTTCGGGGTCCAGGGCACGTCGCTCTCGATCACGACGATCACATCGGCCTCGCTGAGGTAGCGGTCGGGGGGAGTGGCGAAGCGTCGTGGGTGGTCGAAGTTGAGGTTGCTGTGGGTCGGGAACGGGTCGAACACCGGTGCGCCCAACAGGTCGGCCAGGCGCATCAGCTCTTCGACCGCCTCGGGGTCCCGCCCGACCGAGCGGGTGATGATGACGGGGTTGGTCGCCGAGGCCAACCGATCGGCGGCTGCCTCCAGGTCGGGCGGACCGGCCATTGCCGTGCCCGCCGACATGGAGACGGGATGGTCTTTGCTGGGGTCGTGATCGGCGGCGAACACCTCGCGGGGCAGGGTCAGGTACACGGGGCCGCATGGCTCGGTGTTGGCGATGGCGAAGGCCCGCTCGACCACTCCCGGCAGATCGGAGCCGGCTCGGAGCTCGTAATCCCATTTGACCCACTCACGGACCATGCCTGCCTGATCGAAGGACTCCTGGGCCCAGTGGATGTGCAGGTCGCGCACGCCAAGTGCGTGATCCTCGCTGAGCGGGGTGCGTCCGGCGGTGAAGAACATCGGCACCTGCGACCGGGCGGCGTTGATCAGACCGCCAACGGAGTTGGCGGTGCCTGCGATGGTGTGCACCATCACCGCGGGTGTCTTGCCTGAGACCATGGCGTAGCCATGGGCCATGGCCAGCCCCGCTACCTCGTGGGGCACCATGATCGGCCGGGGAGAGGCCTCACCGGCGGCGTCACGCCGGGCGTAGGCATCGATCAACGGACCGAAATCGGTGCCGGCATTGCCAAAGAGATACTCAACCCCGCGATCCTGAAGGAGATCGAGATAGGCATCGGCCACTGAACGTTTGACGGTGTCGCCCATGGTGCTCCTCGGTGGGACGCGGAGGTTTATCGCATCGTAGGCATGGCCTCTCGGGCGGTCCAAGTTGTTGGCGCCCAGTTGGATGGTGCCGCTCGTGCCGTGGCCCGTCGGTTCAGCGAACGGCCGGCATCACCGATCGTGGCTGTTCACCGTTGCCGTCGGCGACGCTCGGTCTCCACCTTGAGTTCCTCGTTGAACTGCACGTACATGCGCTTCATGACCGCCGCGGTCAGGCGACCGGCGACGATGGCGACGCCGGCGTTGGCGCGGTCGGTCTGGATGAAACGGCTGTGCTCATCGTCGACGGGCTCAACCCGGTACACGTGATGGTCGATCATCCCCAGCAGGAACGGATCGGACCAGGCCCATTGCACCCCGGGTTCAACCTCGATGAGCGTGTGATCGAAGCTCTGTCGGAGGCCCATCAGGTTGAAGTGCGCTGTGACCTGGGCCCCCGGTTCAACCTTGGCGTCGAGTCCCTTGAACGATGAGCTCCACTGCAGATTGTCGAAATCCGTCAGGGTGGCCCAGACCAGATCGGCGGGAGCGTTGATCTCGATCTCGGTGTGAACGGCGTAGTCCCCGAACGCCACCCTCTCGACGCTATTGGTGGGCTTGGACTCATCGCTGGGCCTCATCGGTGATCTCCGTTGATCGTTTTGCGGCGGGTGCACGGTGAGGTGAGATTTCGAAGTGTCCGGTTGCCGCTTGACATCGTGGCATGGCTCGGACCCGTCTCGGTGCAACGGTAGATAGTGACCTACTGGAAGAGGCTCGAAAGACCTATGGCAGCACCGCCGACGCGGTCAGACACCGCGCCAGTGCGGCCTGGGAGGCCGCCAGCTTCGACAAGTACCTCATCAACTCGTTCTTGTACACCGCGGTGGCCACCGCCATCTTTGTGGTGACGTCGGTCTTCGTCGCCTTTCCGATCGCCCGTGGCTACTTCAAGGGCGGTAAGGCGCTGCTGGGCCTCTATGTCGTGGCGCTGTTTCTGCCCCCGGCGTTGATCCCGCAGTTCCAGTTGATTCTGAACCTCGGGCTGTTCAACTCTCGACTCGGCTACGTGTTGCTCTTTCTCGTCAATCCCATCGGCATCATCATCCTTGTCAACTACATCAAGTCGTTGCCCGTTGAGCTCGATGAGTCGGCGGCGATGGATGGCTGCGGCTGCTAACGGTTCGTGTTGACCATCGTGTTGCCACTGATCCGGCCGGCGATCGCCACGGTGACTGTACTGCACGCCATCGGTATCTGGAACGAACTGGTGTTGCCGACGATCTACCTCACCAACGACGACCTCTTCCCCGTCACCAGGGGACTCATCGTGTTCGAGGGCCTCTATGGCAGCAACTGGCCTGCATTGGCAGCAGCTGTGCTCATCCTGATGACGCCCATGGTCGCCCTCTTCCTGTTCCTGCAGCGCTACATCGTCTCGGGCCTGACCGCTGGTGCGGTGAAGGGTTGATGGCCGCCCGTCTCTTCTCGATGCTGCTTGTCGGCGCCGTGTTCGCCACGGCCTGCGGTGGCGACGCGTCGAGCTCGTCGTTCCCGCCCGTTCCCGCCGCTGAGCCGGTGCCGATCCCCGAGATCGACGGCATGGAGCTCGCCTGGCATGACGAGTTCGACGGCGACGAGATCGACCGTGAGAACTGGACGTTCGACATCGGGGGCTGGGGTTGGGGCAGCGATGAAGCCCAGTACCACACCGATCGTGCGGAGAACGCCCGGGTGCAGGACGGGCTGTTGGTGATCGAAGCCCGTCAGGAGAAGTTTGAGGACTCATTCTTCACCTCGGCCCGGTTGAAGACCGAGGGCCTGCAGTCGTTCCAGTACGGACGCCTCGAAGCCAGGCTGATGGAGCCGACCGGCAACGGGCTCTGGCCCGCTTTCTGGATGCTCGGTGCCGACTTCGATCGTTCCGAAGACGCGCCGACCGAGAGCAACTGGCCCCACGTCGGTGAGATCGACGTCATGGAACACATCGGGCGCGAACCCGATCTGATCATCGGCACCATCCACGGCCCGGGCTACGCCGGCGCCACCGGTTTCACCAAGTGGCTCCGTCAGGACTTCCCGATCGCCGATGATTTCCACTCCTACGCCATCGAATGGGACGAGGAAGGTATTCGTTGGTTCTTCGATGGTGAGCAGTATTTGGAGATGAAGCGCGAAGTTGTCGGTGATCGCGAATGGGTCTTCGACAAGGAGTTCTTCCTGATCCTCAACCTGGCCCTGGGTGGGCAGTTCCCCGGGCCGATCGGTCTCGATGTCGAGTTTCCGAAATACCTGTACGTCGACCACGTTCGGGTGTGGCAATGAACGATCTCGCAGAATCCCGTGCCTTCGCTCAGGATCTGCTGGCGGCGATGGCCCTGGCGGAGAAGGCGGGCCAGATCGCCCAGATCGAGAAGAACTCCATCACCCCCGATGAGGCGGCGGAGTTCGCGATCGGGTCGGTGTTGTCCGGGGGCGGCGGGAACCCTGATCCCAATACTCCCCAGACCTGGCGGGCGATGGCTGGGTCCTACCTCGAGGCGGGGCGTCGCTCGAGGCGGGGCGTCGCTCGAGGCTTGGGATTCCGATCCTCTATGGATCCGATGTTGTCCATGGTCACAACAACGTCGTCGGCGCCACGATCTTCCCCCACAGCATTGGGTTAGGCGCCACAGGCGACCCCGACCTTGTTGAGCGGGTGTTCCGAGCAGCCGCCGTTGAGGCTGCGGCCACCCAGACGCGTTGGGCGTTCGCCCCAACCGTTGCCGTTGCCATGGATCGCCGCTGGGGGCGGACCTATGAGTCATTCGGCGACGATCCGGAGTTTGTCGCGAACCTGGGCGCGGCCGCCGTCCGCGGTCTGCAGAACGGCGACCTGGCAGGCTCGACGAGCAGGAGCTCCGAGCACGGCACCTACCGCCCTACACCGCAGGCCTTGCCGCCGGTGCGCTGTCGGTCATGGCCTCCTACAACCGCTGGAACGGAGCACCGCTGCATGCCCATCGGCAGCTGATCACCGAGGTCTTGAAAGGTGAGCTTGGGTTTGAAGGCTTCGTCGTTTCGGACTGCCTCGGTGTGCAACAACTCGATGCCGATCCCTATCGGGCGTTCATCATGGCCATCGAGGCCGGCCTCGATGGCCATGATGAAGGTTCCGTTCGAGTCCAAGGTGCACCGAGCAACTCGACAAGAAGCCGGGCCAACTCTCCGGCAGCGGGTGGCCATGGGCCGCGCCGTTGTCCGTCAGCCTGCGGCGTTCTTGATGGACGAGCCACTGTTGAATCTCGATGCCAAGCTGCGGGTTCAGATGCGGGCCGACATCTCCCGTCTGCAGCAACAACTCGGGGTCACCACCATCTACGTCACCCACGATCAAACGGAGGCCATGACGATGGGGGATCGCGTGGCCGTTCTCAAAGATGGCCATCTCCAACAGATCGACACCCCGCAGAACCTCTACGACCGGCCGGACAATGGTTTTGTCGCCGCCTTCATGGGGTCGCCGTCGATGAATCTCTACGAGGCCACGCTGGACGGCCATGAGCTGCAGCTCGGGGCGCACCGGCTGACGTTGCCCCCGTCGGTGTTCGAGAGGCGACCGGGTTTGGAGCGCTACCAGGGGAGACGGTCGTCGCCGGTATCCGGCCTGAGGATCTCGAAGACCTCTCGTTCGAGCGTTGGCGTATCAAGGCCCGGATCGAGCGGCTGAACCAGATGGGGTTCGATGAGGAGGGCGAAAACGACCCATCCGACGAACTCCTCCGTCGCAGCGGTGATGGCCGCGGCCCGGTGCCTGCGCCACCGGGCCTGTCGGCCGACAACGTCATTGACTAGCTTACAGTGCACAGCCTCTACGCAGGAGGAAGCATGAATTCGATTCCAACGACCGAGCAATTGGCGGCCACCGCGGCCGCCGACGCTGAACTGCGTTTGGCGTCGCGCTATTGGACGGGTGGGCTCCGTCTCACCATTGGTGACACCGTCACGGGATTCACCGTCACCGACGGCACCATCACCCCCGGTGTCCCTGAGCCCGGCGATGGCGTGATCTGTTTGTCGGGAGCGGCGGATGTGTGGGCGCCGTTGTTCGAGGCCACGCCACCCCCTTTCGCCAACCTGTCGGTGCTCTCCCAGGCAGGCGATGCCGGCCTTGGCCGGAACGGCACCGACCCGCTGCTGTGGTGGCAATACTTGCCTGCCGTCGAGCGACTCGCTGAGCTGCTGCGCGCACCGGGCGGACCTCGGGGTGAGGTGGCCGAGGTCGGGGCGACACCACGCCACGACAGCCCCGTCGGTCGCTACGTGCACGTCGACCTCGACGGGGTGGACCACCGCATCTACTACGAGGAGTTCGGCCAGGGCATTCCTTTGTTGCTCCAGCACACCGCAGGCTCCCACAGCGCCCAGTACCGGCATCTGTTCGAGATGCCCGAGATCACTAGGCACTTCCGGCTCATCGCCTACGATCTGCCCTATCACGGCAAGTCGATTCCGCCCGTCGACCAGCGTTGGTGGGAGGACGAGTATCGGCTCGAAGGTCCGTTCCTCCGGCAGGTGCCGCTGGCCCTCGCCGCTGCCCTTGAACTGGATCAACCGGTGTTCATGGGATGCTCGGTCGGTGGTCTCCTGGCCCTTGATCTGGCCCTGCACCATCCTGAGGTGTTCCGGGCCGTCATCTCGTTGGAGGGAGCGCTGAAGGTTGGGGGTGATTGGGGATCGCTCGACGGGTTCTGGCACCCCCAGGTCAGCAACACGTCCAAGGCCCGGAGTATGGAATCGCTGTGCTCACCTACCTCACCCGAGGCCTACGTGAAGGAGGTCTCCCAGGTGTACTCCGCCGGGTGGCCGCCGGCCTTCATCGGCGACCTCTGGTACTACCTCGTCGACTACGACATTCGTGACCGCGCCCATGAGATCGACACCGCTCAGGTCGCGGTGCACATCCTCAACGGCGAGTACGACTGGTCCGGCCACGTCAAGGGGGGCCTCGAAGCCCATCACGCCATTGCCGGTTCCACCCATGCGGCCATGACCGGCGTCGGGCATTTCCCCATGGCCGAGAACCCGGTCGAGTTCGCCCGTTACCTCATGCCGGTTCTCGACCAGATCAGGGGTGTTTCGAGCTGAACAACCGATCGGACCGCCTCGGGCCGGCCCTCCTCGAGCCTCGACCGTTGACCGAGGGGCCCGTTCCGTCAAGGCCGGCTTCGGTGGGTCGGGGCGCGAGATGACAAAGTCGGGCCAGGCAAGGTCCATGGGCCCTTCTGGACCCCGGGTGGGAGTGCTCGACTGGTCATGGTGATCGTGCTTTGGGCCGTGGTGCTTCCCGACAGGCAAGGACGGACGGCCCGCGATCGGTTGGGCGAGCTTGAATGGTTGGCTGTCGCGAGCCCGTTCACGGCTGTAAGCCGCACAACGTGATGTCTCCGGCTTCTCGTCCTTCGAACGGCCGCTTGGGGCCACTTCCCGGGCCGACCCACGCCATGACCGTTGCGTCGGTCGTTGCATCGCTCGAAACCGACCTGACCGCAGGTCTCGACCCGACCTCGGCCACCGAGCGGTTGCAGGCGTTTGGTCCGAACGAGCTGGCGGTCCAGGCCCCGGTGTCACGCCTACGCCTACTCCTGAACCAGTTCATCAACCCCGTCGTGTACCTGTTGCTGGCGGCAATCGTCGCTTCGACCCTGCTGTGGTTCGTCGACGGAGCAGACGGTGCACCCCTGGACGGGCTCGTCATCGCCGCCATCATCGTGCTGAACACCACCGTCGGCTTTGCCCAGGAGAGTCGGGCTGGCGCCGCGGTGGCCGCGTTGCGAGACCTGACCCGCAACGAAGCGACCGTGGTCCGCGCCGGACGCCCGGACCGGATCCCGGCCGCTGATCTGGTGGTCGGCGATCTGGTGATGTTGTCCGACGGCGACGTGGTACCGGCCGATGCCCGGCTGGTCGACGTCGGAGGTCTGCGGGTGGCCGAAGCCGCCTTGACCGGCGAGAGCGAGGCGGTTTGGAAGTCGAGCGATCCGGTCGCGGTCGAGACCCCAATCGGTGATCGGGTCGGCATGGTCTTCAGCGGCACCGCGGTGGTGTCGGGCCGTGGCCGAGCGGTGGTGACCGGAACCGGAACCGGAACCGAGATCGGTCGGATCGCCACCATGCTGGGCGAGACCGAGCAGGAGCAGACCCCACTCCAGGTGGAGATCGACCGGGTCGGTCGAGTATTGGGGATGGCGACGCTGGTCATTGCCATCGTGGTGGTGGCGACGCTGGTCATTGTTGAGGGCCTGCGCAGCGCCGGCGAACTGTTTGACGCCCTCCTGATCGGTGTATCACTGGCGGTGGCGGCCGTGCCCGAGGGCCTGCCCGCCGTGCTCTCAGTGGTTTTGGCTCTCGGCGTGCAGCGCATGTCCAGGCGCAATGCCCTGGTCAAGCGGCTCGTTTCGGTTGAGGCTCTCGGCTCGGCCACGATCATCTGCTCGGACAAGACCGGGACCCTGACCCGCAACGAGATGATGGTTCGACGGGTCATCGTGCCCTCCGGTCGGATCGAGTTGACTGGCTCCGGCTACGAACCCGAAGGCACGGTGGTGCACGATCACGACCAAACCGACCGATCGACCATTGATGAAGAGGTCCGCCAGACCCTGATTGCCGGGGGACTGGCCAGCGATGCGTCGCTGGTGGTTGAGCCCGATGGTGTCCGGGCCGTTGGTGATCCGACCGAGCTGGCGCTGCTGGCCGCCCAACCCAAAACCGGGATCGACCCTTCGTTGGCGGCCCGCCGGTTCGAGCGCATGGCCGAGCTCCCGTTCACCTCGGAACGCAAGCGCATGAGTACGGTCCAGGCCGACCACGACGAGGGTGGTCGGCGTCTACTGCTGGTCAAGGGCGCCCCGGACGGGCTGTTGGAGCGCTGCCAGTTCGAACGGCGGGCCAACGAGCCCCAGCCCCTCGGCAACGAACGACGACGATGGTGGCTTGGCGCCGTCGACGAGCTGGCCGGTGATTCGCTGCGAACGCTGGCCATTGCCTACCGGCCGTTGGAGCCCAACGAAGCAATCGACGATCCGGACAGCTCGGACGATGCCATCGAGGACAACCTGGTCCTGCTCGGTGTCGTCGGCATGATCGATCCCCCTCGTCAGGAAGCGAAAGAGGCGATCACCTCGGCCCACCGGGCCGGTATTCGCGTGGCCATGATCACTGGCGACCATCCCGGGACGGCGGCCCAGATCGCCACCGAACTCGGTATCGCCGAGCCGGACCAACGGGTGGTCACCGGAGCCGATATCGAGGCAGCAAGTGATCTCGAGCTGATCGATCTGGTCGCTCGGACCTCGGTCTACGGCCGGGTCGCCCCCGAACACAAGTTGCGAATCGTGAACGCACTGAACGCCGGGGGCGAGGTGGTGGCCATGACCGGCGACGGGGTCAACGACGCCCCAGCGCTGAAAGCGGCCAACATCGGCGTGGCCATGGGCATCACGGGAAGCGACGTCTCCAAGGAGGCGGCCGACATGATCCTGACCGACGACGACTTCGCAACCATCGTCGTCGCCGTCAACGAGGGACGGGCCATCTTCCACAACATCCGGAGCTTCCTCCGCTACCTGCTGTCGTCCAACATCGGCGAAGTCCTGACCGTATTCCTGGGCGTGGTTGGAGCATCGATCATCGGGTTGGAAGCCGAGGGTGGCGACCTGGCCACCCCGCTGCTGGCGGTGCAGATCCTGTGGATCAACCTGATGACCGATGCAGGCCCGGCGTTGGCCCTCGGGCTGGATCCCCCGCTACCGGATCTGATGGAGCGACGACCCCGCAAGCGGTCGGATCCGGTGATCGACAATCGCATGTGGGGCGGCATCGCCGTGGTTGGTCTGACGATGGCACTGGCCACGTTGGCCATGCTCGACCTGGCGCTCCCGGGCGGGCTGTACGAGGGGCAGGGCGATCTGGCAACGGCCAGGACCGGGGCCTTCACCGTGTTGGTGTTGGCCCAGCTCTTCAACACCTTCAATGCCCGGTCCGATACCGAGTCGGTGTGGGGCCGCATCTTCATCAACCCGTGGTTGCATGCGGCGATCGCAGTCTCCCTGCTCCTGCAACTCGCTGTTGTCTACCTGCCGTTCCTGAACGAAGCCTTCGGCACGGTGCCCCTCTCGCTCGGCGACTGGCTAGTGGCCACCGGGCTGGCCGCCATGGTGTTGCCGGTCGCTGAGATCCGCAAGCTCGTGCTGCGGCGGCGCACACCGCAGGCCGAGCTGGACTGAAGGTGATCCGCAGCGCCCGTCCGCTATCGCGTGACCTCATGGATGATCTGCGCCACCAGTTCAGACAACGCCCGGTCGACCGACGGCGACAGCCCCGTGCCCAGGTTCAGCTCAGCCGGTTCGACCCCCAGGATCACCAGGTCCTCCGGCAGACGGTCGAGGGCGGTGGCCAGGTCGATTGCCGTCTCCACACCGGCGCCGTGGGAGCTGCGGTCGTGGCGGCCGGGTGGAATGTCGACGATGGCGGGGTCGAGTCGGTGAATCGTCCCCGGCGGGTCACCGCTTTGGGTGGCGTCGATAACCACGACCCGCTCACGACCATGCCAGGCATCGATCAATCTGGTCGGTTCGCCGTCGAGGATGAGCAGCTCGACCGTGGACGGCAGGTCCGAGCAGGTCCGCAGCCGGTCGATGACTGCGGGCCCAACACCATCATCGCGTCGCATCGGGTTGCCGACGCCAACGGCCAGCACGGGGAGCCGATCGGGCCGGGGCATCAGCGACGTTCCACGGTCAGATCGAGGAAATGGGTGGCGCAGCTGATGCACGGATCGTGGTTGCGGATCGTGACCTCGGCCCGTTGCCGCAGTTCGTCGTCTTCCAGATCGAGGTTGTGTTCGACATAGTGCCGCAGGTCGTGTTCGATGGCCGCCTGGTTCTGGGAGGTTGGGGGAACGATGGTCGCAGCGGCGATCAACCCCTTGTCGTCGATCTCGTAGCGGTGGTACAGCAGACCACGGGGGGCCTCGCTGACACCGTGCCCAATGCCTGCCCGGGCCGTCACCTCCACGTGGGGGGCAGGGGGGCGTTGGTAGCGGTCGATCACCGCCAACCCGGTTTCGAAGGCGTGGACCACCTCCACCGCCCGCACGATGATGCTCCGGAACGGGTTACGGCAGGTCGATCCCAGGCCGGCCCGGTCGGCGGCGGCCAGTGCGGCCGGTGTCAGCCTCGAACGGTTGAGGGAGAACCGGGCCAGCGGCCCGACCAGGTACTCGCCTCGCACCAGGAGCCGGGAGTGCAGGGCCGTCGAGTGCTCGACCTGATGCTCCTCCACATGCTCGCTGAACTGGGCGACGTCGATGTCGAGACCACGATCGGACACGATGCGACGGCCCATGATCGGATAGCTGTCGGGGTGATCGACGGCGACGAACTCATAGGGCATCTCCTGATCGGGAAAGTCGAACCCGGCGACCAACTCCACCACCTCGATGGACAGTTCCAGCCCCCGCTCCAGTCGGGCCCGCAGCGGCCTCAGCTCCCGCTCGGTCGGTGTCCGGTAGAAACCACCGAGCCTGACGTTGACCGGGTGGATGGCCCGGCCGCCGAGCACCTCCAGGATCTCGTTGCCGATCTTTTTCACCTCCAGCCCCCGTTCGACGACGGTGGGGTTGGCGGCCGCCAGTTCGATGCCGCTGTCGAATCCGAGGAAGTCGGGGGCGTGGAGCAGATGGATGTGCAGGGCGTGGCTCTCGATCCATTCTCCGCAGTACAGCAGGGTGCGTAGATCGGCCAGGGCACCGTCGACGGTGATCCCCAAGGCGTCCTCCAGCGCGGCGCAGGCACTCATCTGGTAGGCAACGGGGCAGATACCGCAGATGCGGGCGGTGATGTCGACCGGTTCGGCGAACCCCCGGCCTCGGAGGAAACCCTCGAAGAATCGAGGGGGTTCGTAGATGTTCAGCTGCACGTCGACCAGTTGGCCGTCTTGAATCTCGACCCGCATGGCTCCTTCCCCTTCGACGCGGGCCAGAGCACCGGTGCTGAGCGTTCGACCTGCGCCTGCGCGGTGGGTCATTGGGTTTGTCCCTTGCCTGTCGTGCCGGGCGAGGCCTCGTTGCCTCTCGGCGGATTGAGCGCCACCGGGGCCGATCGGAACGGCTCGCTCCAGGCGTTGAAGGTGTGGAAGATTCGTTCGATGTCCCCGGCGGCCATACCCGATTGCTCCAGTGCGGTGACCATCGAGGCGGTGTTTGCCGATTCGGCCGGACCAAAGCAGCCGTAGCAGCCCCGATTGAACGTTGGGCACAGCGCGCCGCAGCCTGCATGGGTCACTGGCCCAAGGCATGGCGTGCCCCCGGCCACCAGCACGCAGGGGTTGCCCTTCTGTTTACATTCGATGCATACACTGTGAGCGGGGATCGCCGGTGAACGGTGGGCCAGGTAGGCCCCGATGACCTCCAACAACTGCCCTCGATCGATTGGGCAGCCGCGCAGCTCAAAGTCGACCGGGACGTGATCGGAGATGGCGGTGGACGTTGCCAGCGTCGAGATCCAGGCCGGCGTGGCGTAGACGATGCGCAGCAACTCCTCGACGTCGCCGAAGTTCCTCAGGGCCTGGATCCCACCGGCGGTGGCGCAGGCCCCGATGGTCACCAGAACCCGGGATTGCCGTCGAACCTCTTGGATGCGCTCCACATCCTCGGCGGTGGTGATCGAGCCTTCAACCAACGACAGGTCGTACGGTCCGGCCACCGTGGCGCTGGAGGCCTCGAGGAAGTAGGCGATGTGCAATCGATCGGCGATTGCCAGCAACTCGTCCTCACAATCAAGCAGGGTGAGCTGGCACCCGTCGCAGCTGGCGAACTTCCACACGGCCAGGGTCGGCTTTGTGGTGGCGGTCATCGTTCCCGGACCGCGATCAGAGGTTCGACCCGGGGCCAGGGTAGGACCGGGCCGTGCTTGCAGATGAAGGTCGAACCGAGCTGGCAGTGGCCGCAGTGCCCGATGGCGCAGTGCATGTTCCGCTCCAACGACACCGCGATTGCCTCCGGGGCCAGGCCCTGATCGATCAATGCCCGGGCGGTGAAACGCATCATCACCTCGGGTCCGCAGACAAAGGCCGCCGCCTCGGGCGAGAGATCAGCGGCGCCGTTGATGAGGTTGGTGACCACGCCGACATGGCCGGGCCACGACGGTGGGGCGGTGTCGACGGTGATGTCGACCTCGATCGATCCGTCGGCGGCCAGGCGGGTCAACTCGTCGTGATAGAGCAGCGTGTCGGGCGAGCGGGCCCCGACGAGCAGCGAGGTCCGACCGAACCGGTCCCGCCTGCTCAAGATGTCCATGACGAGGGGGCGCACCGGCGCCAACCCCAGACCACCGGCCACGACCACGACGTCACGACCTTCGGCTTCGGCTTGTCCCCAGCCGGTTCCGAACGGACCCCTGACCCCAATCTCGGTCCCTTCAGAGGCCGAGCAAAGGGCGATGGTCACCGCACCGACGGCCCGAACAGTGTGAACCAGGAGCCCGTCGTCGGAGCCCGCCAACGAGATCGGGGCCTCACCGATACCGAACGCCCACAACATGTTGAACTGCCCGGCCGCGGCGAGACCGACGGCCTCTGCGATCGGCTCCAACCACAGGGTGACCGTGTCGTCGAGGTCCTGGCGTCGGCGCACGACCCGATGCATCACCGGTCGCATCGGTGCCGGTGAGGCGGGCGGGCCGGTTACCTGGCTCACGATGCCCCGGCCCGGTAGAGGTCGATGAGCTGCAGTCGGGTGGCCTGCAGCCGGCTCCGAATCAGCCCGGCAAATCGTTTGAACAGCTCGTAACCGAGGTCGTGGTCGTCGTCGCACTTGGCCCGGAGACAGCGGGCGTCAAGCGAGATAGCCCGACAATCGTCCAAGGCCCGGGCATCGAGCGTCCAGCGGTAGGGCGGGAGCAGCCAGGAAACGCCAACGATCTCGCCGGGCCTGAGGGTTTCGATCACCAGTGGACCCTGGCGGGGCGAGTCGATCTCCAGCGCCACCCGTCCGTGGCGCAGGACAAAGAACTCATCGGCGGACTCGCCCTCGCTCAGGATGCGGTCGCCGGCGCTGAAGTGCACATTGCGGCCGCAACCGGCAAGCAGATCGAGTGAGACCGACGGCAGACCGACAAAGAAGGGACTCTCGGCCAACAGGTCGGCGATCGACATCATGGCGTTTCGACCTCCGAGCTTTGCTCGGCCGTCAGCGATCCGGCGAGCAGTGGGATCTCGGCCGTCAGATCTATGCCAACCGGACACCAGGTGATGCACCGGCCACAGCCGACACAGCCCGACGATCCGAACTGGTCGTGCCAGGTGACCAGCTTGTGCAGTAGCCACTGCCGGTAGCGAGCCTTGATGCTCGTGCGGGCCGCGCCCCCGTGGAGATGGGTGAAGTCGATACTGAAACACGAGTCCCAGACCCGCCAGCGCTCGGCTTCGGTAATGGCGAGGTTGGTTCGATCCTCCATCGCGTGGCAAAAGCAGGTGGGACAGGCCATGGTGCAGTTGCCACAGGCCAGGCAGCGGTCGGCGATGTCGTCCCATTGGGGATGGTCGGGTTGGCCCGCGGCCCGCGGCGGATCGTCGGCATCCAAGCGTCGGCTCATGGCCGCCATCGCCCGGTCGTGGGCTTGGGTGCCAAGTTCGACCTCGTCGGCCGATGCCAGCACGGCGCCGACCTCAACCAGCAGGGAAGTCCCGGCGTCGCTACCGGCCTCGGCCAGGAAGCGGTGGCCGTCCTCGGTCCACAGCTCCCGAATCGACAGATCAAAGCCATCACGCGGCGTGGGCCCGGTGTCCATCGAGGCGCAAAAGCAGGTCTCACTGGGCCGATTGCAGGCGGCGGCGACGGTGAAGGTCCTGGCCCGGCGGTGAGCATAGGTGGGATCTTTGGCCGCCGGGTCCAGGAAGACCCGATCGAGTGTTCCCAACGCCGCCAGATCACAGGACTTGATGCCGAGGAACGCCACCGGAGGCGCCTCAACCTCGGGGATGACCACCTCGGTTCGGCCGTCGGCCCGACGGGCGGTGACCAGCAGGGTACGTTCCGGATACAGGTAGCGCTTCCAGGACGTGGAGGGACTGGAGAAGGCCAACAGCTCGTCGGTACCGGTTGGCTGCAGTCGATAGTGGCCCCCGCTCTGGTCGTCGGTCCAACCCCGCGGGAACTCCGCAACCGACTCCACCTCATCGTGGGTGATCACACCGTCGCCAACGACCGGGCCGATCGTGGTGACTCCTCGCTCGCGCAATCGTTGGACGATGTCGTCGAGTTGGTCCACCGACAGGAGGTACACAGAGGCAGTATTCGGTCCGAACGGCGGAACCAGCCAGAGTCCAAGGTCCCCGCCTGCGGCCCCGAGTCCGCCGCCTGCAGGACAGGCTCCACCGGCTGTAGTGTTCGTCAATGGTGGCAAGCGACCCGGCCGACGAGAGCAGATCGAACAGCGGTACCACTGGCCCGGCTGATGCGCCGCCTGGCGGTGATGCCGACCCCGGCTACCCGTCGAAAGCGGAGGTCGACGCCGCCTTGGAGCGGATTCGATCGTTGGCCCTGGCGCTGCCCGAGGTCACCGAGCGGCTCAGTCATGGTTCGCCCACGTTCTTCATCCGGGGCAAGAAGACCTTCGCCAACTTCATCGACGGTCATCACCACGACGGCCGCCTGGCCTTGTGGCTGGCGGCACCCGACGGGGTCCAGGCGACCTTGGCCGAAACCGAGCCCGAACGTTTCTTCCGCCCACCCTATGTCGGCCACCGGGGCTGGCTCGGGGTCCGTCTCGACGTGTCACCCGACTGGGACGAGATCGGTGCCATCATCGAAGAGGCCTACTGCTGCATCGCTCCCAAGAAGCTCATCGCCGCCCTCGACGCCGTCAGCCAAGAGGCGGACGGCGCCTGATCCTCCGACGGCGTTCAGGTCGCCGACACCCGTCAGGTCTTCGCCCACTCTGATTTCAAGGCCACGGCCTGCCGAGGGCAGCACCTGCGCGATGTGCTCAACCAGATCAGCTTCTGAGCATCGCCGATCGGACTCGTCCGAGACGAGTAGGCGCCTGCTCCGTTCTCCGGCAGGTGTACTTCTTCAGTGGACGTTCTCGACCACTACGATCGGCCCCTTCGCAGCCGAGGTCCGACATCGACAACTGAAACCGACGGAGATCCGATGACCAACCGCAAGGGCCGCCTTGATGGCAAAACCGCACTGGTGACGGCGGCAGGCCAGGGCATCGGTCGGGCCACGGCCCTGGCTATGGCCGCCGAGGGAGCCACCGTGTTCGCCACCGACATCAACGTGACCCTGTTGGCCGAACTCGACACCGCTCAGGTGCCATCGATCGAGACCTTCATGCTCGATGTGCGGGACGACGCTTCGGTTCGCGCCGGTTTCGCAGGCCGAGACCTCGACATCCTGTTCAACTGCGCCGGGTTTGTGCACCATGGCACGATCCTGGACTCCACCGAGGAGGAGTGGGACTTCGCGTTTGATCTCAACGTTCGTTCGGCCTTTCGCACCATCAGAGAGGCCCTACCGTCCATGTTGGAACGGGGACAGGGCTCCATCATCAACAGGTCATCGGTGGTGTCGTCGATCATCGGTGCGCCCAATCGCTTCATCTACGGCACAACCAAGGCCGCCGTCGTCGGTCTGACAAAATCGGTGGCCAAGGATTACGTGACGAACGGGATCCGCTGCAACGCCATCTGCCCCGGAACCGTCGACAGCCCATCGCTGCATGATCGCCTTCGAGCCACCGGTGACTACGAGACGGCCATGCAGGCCTTCATCGAACGCCAACCGATGGGCCGGATCGGCACCACCGAGGAGATCGCCGCCCTCGTCGTCTACCTGGCGTCGGACGAGAGCGCTTTCCTCACCGGTCAGACCCACATCATCGACGGCGGCTGGGCCGGCTGAACACGGGTTCTTGGTCGACCGCGGCGAAAACGGACAGGACTGACCCGCACGGCGCCCAAGATCGGACCGCTCAGTTTGACGGCCGATGTTGTTCGTAGCCTTCAGTCAGTTCGGCTCGGAGGAAATCCTCGAACTCGACAGGGGCGAACCGTGGTGGGTCGTCGGGCCCGGTGCAGCAACCAAGGGGCTCGATGGTGGCCCGAACGTCGGGATCGAAGAAGAACGGGATCGAATAGCGCTCCTGTCGGCCACGGTTGATGACCCGGTGGGGAGTGCGCAGGAGGTGGCCGTTACTCCAGCGGTGCATGATCTCACCGGTGTTGAGTACAAAGGCGTCGCGGTCGGGCTCCACCTCCAGCCATTGGCCCGTTGGGGTCAGTACCTCCAGGCCAGGTACCCCACCCTGGGCCAACAGGGTGATGGCACCGTAATCACGATGGGGGGCCGATCCGTAGGTCTCGGGTGGGCTGGGCGGATAGTGCAGGAGGCGTAGCCACGTGGTTGGTTGATCGAACAGGGGGGCCAGGATTCGGTCGGTGTCGCCCAGAGCGAGGGCGAAAAGGTCGATGATCCGGCGGCCGAGGCCGGTCATGGCCCGTCGATAGGCCTCGACCACAGGTCGGAAGCCGTCCAGGTCCGGCCACTGATCGGCGCCGGCCAGAAAGCCACCGCTGACCGTCATCGTCATGAACGACTCGCTCTGGTTTGGCGTTGTCACCTCGGCGTACTCCGAGCCGCTGTCGGTCGAGGTCCCGAACCCGATGTAACCGCGGTGGCCGTCATTGAGGGTGATGCGCCGCTTCTCGGCCAGGGGAAGAGCATGGAATCGGACCGAGGCGTCGAAGATCTGCTCACGCAGTTCGACACTGATGCCGTGCCCCACCACGGTGGCGAAGCCGACCTCCCGGTAGGCCCGGCTCAAACTGGCCGCCACGCGATCGTCGGACTCGGTCAGATCGAGTACTGGCAGTGTGCCCATGGTCGGGAGCCTAGGGACTTGCCGTCACCTAGCGGTGCACCAGCCCTCCGAGCACCATGTCGGCGAAGGCACGGGCCACCTCGTGTTGCGACTCCGGCGAGCGCTCTGGTGAGAACCAGCGGTTGGTCCAACCGACCATGCCGATGATGCCGAGCGCCACCAGTCGGGCCGATCCGGCCGACGCCAGTGTGCCCTCGTTGAAACCCTGTTGGACGACGTCGATGACGGCGTCCTCGTAACGCTTGTTCATCGATCGCAGGTACTGGGACCAGCCGGCCCGGGGCCCTTCGGCCTCGGTGAGATTCTCCCGCATATAGATGTACAGCATCGGATAGGTGTCGGCGTAGGAAGTCATCAGGGCCTCGATCATCAAGCGAAGTTTGACCGGGGCCGGGTCGTCGCCGTCGCGTATGGCCACCGCAGCGGCCACATTGGTTTCGGTGACCTCGCGCACCACGTCGTCGAAGAGTTCGTCTTTGCCCGAGATGTAGTAATACAGCGAAGCTCGATCGGCCCCCAGAACATCGGCCACGGCGCCGATGGTGGTGCCCTGGTAGCCCTTGCGGTCAAAGATCTGAGCCGCCGCCCGGGTGATCTCGGCCCGACGCTGCTGGTAGGCGTCGGTGCCCTCGGCCTGGGCCGTGGCCCGACGCTGGGCCATGCCCGGCGGCGGCTTGCGCTCGGATTTCTTGGCTTTGTCGGCCGGGCCGGTCATGGCAGTCAACACTATTGTTGACTGCCATCGACGGTCAACAATAGTGTTGACCGGCGAGGCAGGCGGGGAGGCCGACTAGTGGCGAAGCAGACACTCAAGAGCGACCAGACCATCGGCGAGCAGATCCGATCCTTCATCGCCGCCCAACTCGGCTCGGAGCCCGGGTCTGGGGCTGATGCCCGGGCCAACGTCAGCGTCGATGGGTTGGTCCGGATAGGGGTTGGCCGGTCGAGGGAGAACTGGCTCTTCGACGCCACCTGGACCGGTGAGCACGGTCAGGTCCATGAACCGCTGATTGTGCGACGGGACCCAGAAGGGGGGCTGCTGGAGACTGATCGGGCCATCGAGTTCGCTGTGCTCCGGGCCCTGGAATCGACCGAGGTGCCGGCCCCCGCCGTGCGTTGGCTCGATCCCGACGGGGCTGCCCTCGGCCGACCATCGCTGGTCATGGTCCGCGAGCCCGGAACCTGTGACTACTTCGTGCTCGACGATCCCGACCGCCGGGCGGCCAATCGGGTCGATCTGGCCCGCCGCCTCTGTGAACTGCTGGCCCTGGTCCATGCCGTTGACTGGCAGGAGGTCGGTCTTGGGGTGGTACTCGACGATCCAGGACCGGGGGCGGCACAGGTCGCCGTCGATCAGTGGGAGTCGATCCTGCGTCGGGACCAATTGGAGTCCTACCCCGAACTGGAGTTGGCGGCCCACTGGCTGCGGGCCAACGTCCCCCGGTCGTCGGAAACGGTGCTGGTTCACGGCGACTTCAAGGTCGGTAATGTGCTCCTCGACGACAACGACGAGATCGTGGCCCTGCTCGACTGGGAACTGGCCCACCTCGGCGACCCGCACGAGGATCTAGGCTGGGTTACCCAACCGCTGAGAACCCGGGAACACTATGTTCTCGAACACGGTGTCAGCGAACACGGTGTCAGCGAACACGGTGTCAGCGAACACGGTGTCAGCGAACACGGTGTCAGCGAACACTGGGGCCGCGACGAGCTGCTCGGCCACTACGAACGGGTCACCGGACGACCGGTCGATCACGGCGCCGTGGCCTGGTGGAATGTGATGTCGTGTTACAAGACGGCGGTCATGCAGGTGAGCGGGCTGCGGTCGTTCGTCGAACAGCGCAGCGATGTGCTGTACCAGCCGACCGCTGAGGTGCTTCGCACCCTGCTCGAACTGACCGAGGCCTGATGCATCCAACACCGAACGAGCAACTACAGGCGGTGCAACACCTCCTGCAACGGGCTCAGGCCGCCGCCAACCCCTCGGCGGAATCGGGACAGCTGGTGGCCGACGCGGCCAGACTGTTGCGGCGGTTGGAGCGATCCTGGCCCCGGCGCATGCCGTTCCTGGTCAATGACACCGCCAGCGCGCTGGAGCTTCTGGTCGAGCTGCAACCACAACTCCCCACGTTGGCCCTGGAGATCTTGGCCGTGTCTCAGGCTCCGGCCGTCGACAATGAGCAAGCGGCCCACGAAGCCAATGTCGAGGTTCAACGCCTGCTGACCCTGGCCGTGCCGCTCCTGCCCGACAGCGGGGCCGGTGATCAGGGTCGGGCCCGCATCGCTCGGCACCTCCGCCACCGCCTCGCCGCCGATCCGGCCCTCAATCGCGACCCGACCGAGCGGCCGGAACCGAAGCGCCAACCAAGGAATGAGCCCATGGCTACCGAGGAACCCGTCATCCCCGATCTGACCGTGAGTGACGAGCACTTCGCCGAACAGTTCCCTCTGTCGCCCCTTGATGACTACATGATCCACCAGACCCCTGACCCCATCAGGGTCATGTGGAGCGGCGATCCTCGAACCTACGAGCGGTATTGGATGCTGTGCCATGACCCCTCGGGGGAGGTGCTGGTGGCGGCGGGAGGGAGCTTCTACCCCAACCTGGACCGGGCCGAGGCCTACGCCATCGTCAATCATCAAGGTCGCCACACAACGGTGCGGGGGTTCCGCAGTCTCGGGGTCGACCGGGCCGACATGCGTATCGGGCCCATCGTGCCCCGGGTGGTGCAGGGTATGCGTTGGTGGCGGTTCGAACTTGAACCCAACGAGTGGGGCATCAGCTACCAGCTCGATTTTCGGGACACCACCCGACAGACCTTCCGCGAACCCCTTTCCAATTCCGCCACCGGCACCCCGCCCGGACGGCGGGGCGATGTCACCACTGGATTCGAGAGCTTCGGTACCGTCGAGGGGTGGGTCAAGATCGACGGCAACCGCATCGAGATACCACCGGGGTCATTCGGGAGTCGGGACCGGCACTGGGGTGTTGGGCGGGGGGTTGGCGGCCCGCCCATGTCGCTGGGCGGTCGTCTGCACGTTGGCACCTCGGGCAACGGGTTCTGCGTGTTCCCCAGCTGGACCCTGTGGGGCGACCGGGTCTTCTACCCCTACGGCGACGAGCGGAAAGGGTCGGGCCGGGTCGCCAAGCCGACCCGTCGCCTGCGTTTCGAACCCGAGACCAACATCTTCGTTGAAGGCATCGTCAGCTATCCGCTCGACACCGGAGAGGTCAAGGAGGTGCACTACGAACGCATCGGCAACCAGACCGCCTACCTGCGTTGCGGCATGTACGGCGGCACTCCTGATTCCGGCATCCATCAGGGAGGCTACGACGGCCCCAACCTGGTGGAAGGTGAAACCTACGATGTGAACGACCCGACGGTGCGGCTGCGGCTGCGTGGCCTCGACGAGCACCTGTGTCGGGTCACCTGCGACGGCGAGGTGGCCACCGGCTTCTACCAACCCATCGACCCGTTGGCCTATGAGGCCTGCGCCGCAGGCCGACCGGGGTGGGACTTCCTCGAATGAGGGTCGAGGGCATCGCCGGCCCGGAGCCGGACCGGGGCCCCAAGGGCCTGACCGGCATCCGGGTGCTGGAGCGGGCAGGCGGGGTCGGCGTGGCGTGGGCGGCCAAGCTCTTTGCCGACCTCGGAGCCGACGTCATCCGGTTCGAGAACGACCACGACCGGGTGCGGTTACGGCCCCACAACATCCACCAGTGGCTCAACACCAACAAGCGATCGTCGACAACGGGATTCGAGGCTCTGGCCAACGACGCTGATCTGGTGATCCACGACGGAGACCTTGAAGCCGACCTCATGGACCAATTGCCCGGATCGGCGGTGGTGCTGGCCCTGAGCCCGTTCGGGCTGAGCGGCCCCTACGCCCAGTACGTGGCCGAGGAGATAAACGTCATCCACGGATCGAGCTGGGGCTTTCTGTCCCCGGCCGGTGCCGTCGACGTCGAGCTGCCACCACTCAAGGCGCCGGGCCATCACGCCACCATTAACACCGCAACCATGGCCGCCACCGTGGCCCTGGCCGCCCTCGACCGGGCCCAGCGCAGGGGGGTGGGGGAGTACATCGACTTCTCAACGTGGGCGGCGGCGGCCAAGATCACCGAGTTCGCCCCGGCCATTGTCTCGTTCCTCGATCACGACGCCTCCCGACTGGGCGGACGGACCGTCGTTCCCTGGGGGATCTACCGCTGCGCCGACGGTCTCATGCAGCTGATCTCCCCCGAGCAGCACCAGTGGGAAGCCCTCGTCGAGCTCATGGGCCGCCCCGAGTGGGCCACCATGGACATCGTGGCCACGGGCCCCGGGCGCAGCGAGAACGCCGACCTGGTCGATCTCTACCTCGGCCAATGGATGGCCACCCAAACCGTCGACGAGCTCTATCACGCCGCCCAGGCGGCGGGGATTGCCATGACTCCGGTGAACACGATGGCCCAGCTCGACGCCAACCCCCATCTCGAACAGCGGGGCTTCTTCGCCCGAACCCCCGCTGGTCTGCGGCTCCCGGGCCCCGGCTACCAGCTCGACCAGGCGTGGTGGGAGCTGCGAAGTGATGCTCCCGCCGCTGGTGCAAACAACGGCGAGACCTGGCATCTGCCGGGCTTCGCAGCACCGATTGGTCGATCGGCTCCGCTCCCTGAGGAGTCGAAGGCTGAGGACTCGCCGACCACTGAGTCAAACGCCGAGGAACTGCGGGCCCGGCCCGCCAGGGGGGAGTTGTCGGCCGAGCGACCGCTGGCTGGGGTTCGAGTCTGTGACTTCACCTGGATCTGGGCCGGTCCGACCTGCACCCAGCTGCTGGCCCACCTTGGAGCCGACGTCATCAAGCTCGAATCGCCCGAGCACCTGGGTATGTTCCGACGGCTCCCGTTCAGCCCACCCGATGGACCAACCACCGTTGATACCTCCGGGGCCTTCCAGCTCTACAACACCGACAAGCGCAGCGTGGGGATCGATCTCGCTCACCCCGACAGCGCTGAGGTGGTGTCCCGCCTGGTTGCCGTCAGCGATGTGGTCGTCGACAACTTCGGTCTCGGCACCATGGCCCGACTTGGCTACGGTGTCAACGATCTGCGTCGCATCAATCCCGAGGTGATCGTGGCCTCCCTCACCGGCTACGGCCAGACCGGTCCGGCCTCGCAGTACATGGCCTACGGTCCGGCTGGGGGTGCCCTGGCCGGACTCTATGCCTCCAACGGCTATGAGGGTGGAGGAGCGAGGGAGACCGGGATCGCCATCGGTGATCCGGCCACTGGTATCACCGCGGCGTGGGCCATCGTCGCCGCACTGTTCGCCCGACGCCGAGGTGCGGCTGCGGCCAGAGTCGACGTGGCCATGGTCGAAGCCATCGCCGCCACCGTCGGTGAGGGTTGGATGTCGTATCAAGCTGAAGGACGGTCGCCCCAACCGGCGGGGAACCACGATCCCCTCTGGGCACCCCACAACTGCTACCCCTCGGCCGGGGCTGACAACTGGGTCACCATTGCCTGCACCGACGAAGCTTCCTGGGCCGCCCTGTGTGGAGTGGTGGACGGCGCCGACGGTGCCCTGCGACTCGACCCTCGGTTCGCCACTGCCCAGCTTCGCAGATCGAATGAGGCTGCCCTCGACGCCGTGGTGTCGGCCTGGACCTCGACTCGGGACCGCTGGGAGATCACCCACCTGCTGCAGGCGGCCAGTGTGGCCGCCTTTCCCTCGCTGTCACCGGCTGAGCTGTGGCGGGGTGACCCGCAACTGCAAGCGCTGGGCATGATCGAGCGACCGGTGCATCCGGCCACGGGTGAACGAGCCGTGCCCGGCGTGCCGTGGCGACTGGCCAACGCCCCCAACGGCCTACAACGGCCGTCGCCGATGTTGGGCCAGCACACCGAGGAGGTCCTGACCGGCCTCCTGGGCTACACCACCGATGAGATCACGACTTTGACCGGCCGTGGTGTCGTCATGCCCTGAGGTTCGACTTGTTGTAGCTGTCCGGACCCTGGCGTGGGTTCCGGGGTCAGCTGAACACAAAACCCTCGTAACCATTGGCTGCGTTGTGGCGGAGATGCTCAAGGTAGGCGTCGCTGTTCGGGTAGTTGAGTAACTGTCGTCGTTTGCCGGGGATGTTGGCCCCCATGTACCACGAGTCGGCTTTTCCGAACAAGGTACTGTCGGCCAACTCGGCCAGATGCCTCGTCCAGGCCAGCGCCACCTTGGCGGTGGAATCGATTTGGCCGAGACCTTCGGTCCGCATCCAGCGCAGGAGATCCACGATCCAATCACCCTGAAGCTCGGCGCACACGGGCCCGTTGCAGAACGCGGTTGAGCTTTGCGGCCCGTACAGGATCAACAGATTGGGGAACCCGGCGACGGCAACCCCGAGGTGGGTGTCGACACCGTCGGACCACACCTCGGCCAGCGGGACGTCGTCGAGGTTGCGGATGTCGATGGCGGTCAGACCGCCGGTGTTGGCGTCGAACCCGGTGGCCAACACCAACACGTCCAATTCGTACTCAGCGCCCGAGGTGCGGACACCATCGGCGGTGATGGTCTCGATGGGGGTGGTCTTCAGGTCAACGAGTTCGACGTTGGCCTGATTGAAACACTCGTAGTAGCCCTGCTCCAGCGACGGTCGCTTGGTTCCGAACGGGTAGGGCCGATCGGTCGGGGCCAACAGTTCGGCAACAACGGGATCCTCGATGCGGGCTCGGGTGTGGTCGCGCCAGTAGTCATACGCCGTCTGGTTTGCTTCGTCGTTGGTGAGGATGTCCTTGAACGTGCCAACCCAGAAATGGAAGCCACCCTCCGCCCATGCGGCGGCGAAGATCTTGTTTCGTTCCTCCTCCGACACCTCCAAGGCGCCAACGTTCAACCGACCAATGTCGCTGAAGCTGCCCGGCGGCGAATTGCGGCGCCCGAACATCTCCCGGTAGCCCGCCTTGGCCTCCGCCTGCTCGCGGGGGTCGAGTTGGCGCTGTTGCATGGGCAACGCCGTCACCGGCGACCGTTGAAACACGGTCACCCGATCGGCCACCTTGGCCGCCTCCTGCACGATCTGCACCCCGCTGGCGCCGGTGCCGACGACTCCGACCCGCTTGCCCTCGAACGACAACCCCGACTCGGGCCAGCGGGCGGTGTGGTGACACTCGCCGGCGAAGTTCTCCAGTCCCGCCAGGTCGGGGACGAAGGGTTTGGACCCAAAACCGGTGCACAACAGCACGAAACGGGCCTGGTAGAGCCGACCGTCTTCGGTGGCGAGGTTCCACTCCCGCCGCCCGGTATCGAATCGGGCGGTGCTGATCCGGGTGTTGAGGTCGACGTCGCGACGCAGATCGAGCACCCGGTCGACGTGTTCGAAGTAGCGCACCAGCTCGTCACGGTCAGGGAATCGTTCGGCCCACACCCAGTCGCGCCACACCTCCTCGATCGAGTACTCGTAGTTGGGGACGTGGGAATCGACCCGGGCTCCGGGATAGCGGTTGGCCTGCCAGACACCCCCCAGGCCCGGCCCTGCTTCGACCAGGCGGACGTTGAACCCTTCGTGGCGCAGGCGGTGCAGCTGATAGAGCCCGTTGAACCCGGCACCGACAATCACCGCATCGAAGCGGAGCCCGGTCGGCTGATCGATGGTGTCGCCGTTTTCTGTCGTCATGGCCACATATTCACCGATGCAACCGTATCTGTCACATGGCGCCCGAATCGGCGCTGGGCTGGGCTCCGGCCCGAGCGACGGACGATACTTGTAGAGAACAGCACCGTTTGCAAGGGGGCCCAAAATGGCATCACGAGGTATCAAGGATCAGGTAGCGATCGTCGGCATGGGGTGCACCCCATTCGGTGAGCATTGGGACTCCTCGGTCGACGACATGTTGATCGACGCCGCCAGCGAGGCCTACGCCTCGGCCGGAGTGAGCCAGGACGACGTCGACGCCTTCTGGTTCGGCACCTCGGGCTCGGGCGTCTCGGGGTTGACGTTGAGTCGGCCGCTGAAGATCGACTACAAGCCCGTCACCCGGGTGGAGAACATGTGCGCCACCGGCTCCGAGGCATTCCGCAACGCCGCCTACGGGGTCGCCTCGGGGGCATTTGACCTGGTGATGGCCATCGGGGTCGAGAAGCTCAAGGACAACGGCATGTCGGGGCTCACCGGGGTCACCATTCCCGATGACGGCACCAAGGCCCAGATCACCGCTCCGGCGTCATTTTCGCTACTGGCGCCAGCGTACGCCAAGAAGTACGGGGTCGATTCCGACGAACTGAAGGACGTCATGTCCCGGATCGCGTGGAAGAACCACTTCAACGGAGCCCGTAACCCGAGAGCCCAGTTCCGCAAGGAGGTCGGCCAGGACACGATCTGCAACGCCCCGTTGGTCGCCGGTCAACTCGGGATCTTCGACTGCTCGGGGGTGAGCGACGGCTCCGCCGCCGCCATCCTGTGTCGGGCCGAGGACGCCCACCGCTACACCGACCATCCGCTGTACATCAAGGCCTTGGCCTTCACCGCCGGGCCGGGGGCGGGCCCCATGGACTCCGACTACGACTACACCACCTTCAACGAGGTGGTGGCGTGCGCCGCCGACGCCTACGCCCAGGCCGGGGTGACCGACCCCAGGGCCGAGATCGCCATGGCTGAGGTTCACGATTGCTTCACTCCGACCGAGCTGGTCCTGATGGAGGATCTCGGGTTCGCCGAGCGGGGCATGGGCTGGAAGGAGGTCCTGGCCGGCACGTTCGACCTCGACGGCGACCTGCCGATCAATCCCGATGGCGGGTTGAAGAGTTTCGGCCACCCCATTGGGGCCTCGGGACTACGCATGTTGTTCGAATGCTGGCTGCAACTGCGGGGTGAGGCTCCCGAGGACCGCCAGATCAGCTCGATCGATCACGGCAAGAGCCTCGGCCTGACCCACAACCTCGGCGGACGGCCCGGCGACTGTGTCAGCTTCGCCGCCATTGTCGGCACCGAGCTGGGCTGAGGCAGAAGGTCGATCGCCATGGAGTTCTGGACCTCGAATGTTGCCGCCCCCACCCGCAGTGCCGACTTTGCCCGTCGGGCGGAAGAGATTGGGTGGGACGGCATGTTGGTCGTCGACTCCCAGAACCTGTCGGGTGACCCCTATGTGTGCCTGGCCCTGGGGGCAACGGCCAGCACGAAGCTGGGGTTGATGACCTCGGTGACCAACCCCGTCACCCGCCATCCTGCGGTCACTGCCACCTCGGCCCTCAGTGTGCAGAAGCTGTCGGGCGGGCGCATGGTGGTTGGGATCGGGCGGGGTGATAGCGCCCTCGCCTATCTTGGTCGGGCCCCGGCCCGCCTCAAGTGGTTTGAGCAGTATCTCGCCAACCTGCAGACCTACCTGCGGGGTGACGAGGTGTCGTTCGACGCCACCGGCATTCCCGACTCGGTGGCCCCGCCGGTTGACAATCTCGGCCTGGCCGACGCCCCAACCGCCAGCGCCATCACCTGGGCGGGGGGAATGGCCAAGGTGCCGGTCGAGGTGTCGGCCACCGGGGAAAAGGTCATTGGTATCTCCGCCCGCCACGCCGACCGGGTCATGCTCGCCCTCGGCGCCGAGCGGAAACGGCTGCTCTGGGGCATCGAGGTCGCCCGCCGGGCGGCCACCGACGCAGGCCGCGACCCCGACTCGGTTGGCCTCGGGGCCTACGTCAACATCGTTTGTCACGACGACCAGGACGTCGCCCGGGAGCTGGCCCGGGCTGGTACTGGGCTCTTCGCCCGCTTCTCGGTCATGCACGGCAGCGTGAGCGGCCCGGCCGACGAGGCGCAGCAGCAGGTCTTCGAGGATCTGCACGATCGTTATGACATGCACGCCCACGGCCAGCGCGGTGGCAGCCAAACCACCGCCCTTACCAATGAGTTCATGGACCGCTTCGCCATCATCGGCCCGGTCGACCATTGCGTCGAACGCCTGGGCGAGTTGATTGAACTCGGTGTCGACAAGTTCGCCGTCACCGGCCCCAACTTCAACGTCCGTTCGCCCCAGGGTCGTGACGCCGCGGCACAGTTCACCGAGGGTGTGCTCCCCGCCCTGCGGTTGTGAGGGAGGGGGCGAGGTGAGCGATGCACCAGGGGGCGGTACTACGACGGGCCGCCGACCAGGGCCCCTACAACGGAGATTGCTCCAACCACCACGTCCGGTTCGACAACCACCCCCTTGCCGGTCCAGGAACTCGTGCCCGGCCCGGCCGTCGGCCCCTTGGCCGGCTCCGCCACCCGACCGCCCGAGGGCTTCCAACGCCGCTGGTACATCGTCGCCGTAGTCCTCCTGGGCCCGGCACTGGCGGTGGTGGGGGTGTGGGCGGGTCTGCTTCGCTCATCGCTGTCGGAGGCACAGCGGGACCATGCCGGGCAGCGAGATCGGTCGGACAGGCTGGCTGAGGAGTTGGTCGCCGCCAATGAAGATCTGCTCTCGGTTGAATCCGATCTGGAGGTGGCCACTGAGAACGTAGCGGAGTTGGAGGGCGAACTCGAGGAACGCGAGAACGACGTGGTGGCCGTTGAAGCGCTGTTTCCTGTCCTGGTCAGCGAGATGGTTGCCGTAGGCCCTGAGGGGCGCTATTCAGTCGATGCCGAACTCAGCGAGTGCACCGGATGGTCAAGCTGCGATCCATCGGACTGGGATGGGGAACTTGATTTTCTTACCGTCACGTGTGCATCGAGTTGCATGGCGTCCGGAGTCCTAAGCGGCAGATCCGGCATGCTCGAGTTCAATGAGGAGTCGTTGACCTGGGTCGCGGTTGGCGTATGGGACGGTGCCAGCTGTGGAGACGATGCTTCCGATGCCGAGTGGACAGTGAGTCTGGAAACAGTAGGTGTCGCGCTCGAGGCCCAGGCCTTTCAGGCCGACACCTTGGTGGGAGAACTGAGGATCGTGATCGGACCAACCGCCTGCACCGGGGCCACGGTTGTGTACGAGTTCACCACAACGAGGCGCTGAACATCGCCACCGCCTGCACGCTCCCGGGGTCCCTGCCGGGGAGGCCGGCACTCAGGCCTTGATGCCTCTGACCCACCATTGTGGCAGCACCGAGAGGTAGGTGCCGTCGTCGAGAGCCTGATCCAGACGGGCCCGTAGCTCGGCTGCCCGCCGGTCGCTGATGCGGTCGAATTTCAGCCCGTAGCCGAGCATGTTTTCGATCACGGTCCGCATTCGGCCTGCGGTGTCGGCCACGGCCACGATGTCGATCTGCACCTCGGTGAAGCCGACGTCGAGAAAGGCGGAGTGCAGCTTGCGGCCGATGTTCGGTTCCTTGAATGCCGGAGCGGCGGCGTTGAAGATCTCGAGCACCTCGGCCGAGGTGAGCGGTTCAACGACAACAAAGCCGAAGTCGGAATCGGAGGCGACCATGGTGCCACCCGGTCGTAGCTTCCGGCGCAGCTCGCTCAGTACGGCGTGCACGTCGGGCACGTACTCCAGCACGTTCTTGGCGTAGGCCCGATCGGCGGTGTCGTCATCGACGGGGACCTGTTCGTTGCCGGAGTGGTGCACGGTTATGCGATCGCCCCGGCCCGAGGCATCGGCCACCTGCCGGGCCCGGGCGACGAACGACTCGTTGACGTCGACGGCGTGTACGTGCCCGTTTGGCCCGGTCAAGCGGGCGAGGTGGGAGGCAACATGACCCGGACCACAGCCGAAATCGATGATGGTTTCACCCGCCTCAACCCCGACCCGATCAAGCAGAAGGTCGGCTCGCCGGTCGTCGAGTTTGAACAGGTTCTCGTAGCGGTCGAACCGATCTGGTTCGATCTCGACCCAGTGGTCCTTGTGGTAGGTCTCGAACGATTCAGGGCTTGAGGTCATGGTCCCCCTCGGCAATGGAGGCCGCAGGCGCGGCCGTCAGGCGTTGTCATTGGCTCAGCATGTCACATTCCGATGCGGCCCGGTCGCGCCCGGTGATGACCGTCAGATTCACCTTGGACCCCGTGTTGGGTAAGACTGGCAGTCGATTGACAAGCCACCGACCACGATGCGGATCTGCGATGACTCTGGCCGACGCCCCCTCCCTCACTCTCGACAACCTCGATATCCATTCCCTCGATGACTACGAGACGATCGGCTATCCGTGGGCCGAGTGGGACCTGCTGCGGGAAACGGCACCGGTCTTTTGGTATGAACGCGACGACATCGCCCCCTTCTGGGCCATAACCCGCCACGCCGACGTGAAGGCGATTGGGTCCGACGCCAAGCGGTTCGTCAACGGCGGTGGACGACTGCGGCTGAAGAGCCTCGATATTGACGCCCGCTATGCCGCTGCCCGCCGGGCCAAGGTCGACCTCTACGGGTGGGATCCCGACGAGCCTGATGATCTGGTGTTCTTCGACGCCCCGAGACACACCGATTTTCGCCTGCTCACCGCCCGCTACTTCACCCCGGCCCAGTGTCGACGCATGGAGGGGGAGCTGGCGGCCAACGCCCGGCGTTTGACCACCGAGTTCCAGGCCCGACTGGAGGCGGGGGAGACCGTCGACCTGGTGCACGACTACGCCGTGGCTCTGCCGCTGATGACCATCGGTGCGCTACTTGGCCTTGATCCCGATGACTGGGCCGATATCCACCGCTGGACCGATGCCCTGTTCGACGTTGATTCGATGCGGTTCGCCCAACCGGGGGAGGACCGCCGGGCGATGCGCAAACGCCTGCACGGTGAGTTCCACCACTACGTTGCGACGTTGATTGAGACCAAGCGGCGCGAACCGACCGATGATCTGGCCACGGTCGTGGTCAACGCCGAGGTGGACGGGGTTGCCCTGACCGAGCAGCAGTTGCACGGCTACCTCAAGCTGTTGATCGCCGCCGGGAACGAGACGACCCGCAACGCTTTGAGTCGGGGGATGCTGGCTCTGGTGGATCATCCCGACCAGGTGCAGCTGCTGCGTGGCGATCCAGAGGCGATGGTACCCACCGCGGTTGAGGAGATCGTGCGCTGGACAACGCCGGTCATCCAGTTCGCCCGGACCGCCGTCGAGGACGTCGAGTTGCACGGAAAGACGATTCGGGCCGGCCAGCACGTGGGTCTGTGGTATGGAGCGGCCAACCGTGACCCGCGGGTATTCGACCGGCCCCATGAGCTCGATATCTCCCGCGACCCCAACGATCACCTCGGTTTTGGCCATGGGGCTCACTTCTGCCTGGGGGCCAACCTGGCCAAGTGGGAGCTACGGGCCGCCCTGGGTGCTCTGGCTGAGACCGACATCCTGGAGCGACTTGAGCGCGACGCTGAGCCCGTTTGGCTGACCGATCTGCATGTTGGGGCCTACAAACAGGCGTTGGTCAGGTTCCGAAGCTGATCAGCGACCGCCCCGGGGGCTTGCGGCCCGGTCGTGTTGATCCTGGCTCAGTCCCGGACCTGGGCGTTGGGCTTCACCCGTCCACCGATCTGGCCCTCAGAGCCTGACGAAGTTGTTCCAGGGTTGGTGACCCGGCCGGCCCGTCGGGAGTTTGGATCGGCGTCGAGCCAGTTTGGGCAGTCGTCGAAGTACAGCAACGTCACGTCCATCACCAAAACCTAGAGGTCTTCGGCCCGCCGGGGACCAGCCGACAGATTCGTGTCAGGTGCTCGTGGCGGTGACGTAACAGCCACGGAACAGGCCTGGAACACCCCCGTTCTACGTTGTCGGGAGCGGGGCGGCCTACGAACGCCTCCGAGCGGTCCGAGGAGGAACTCGTGAGACAAAAAAAGGTAGCGCCGTCGTCGTCGTGTTGGCGATGACCATGGGAATGTCGAGCCCGGCCTGGGCACAGGGTGCCGAGCCCCTTGCCGCCGAGTCGGTCCAGGCCATTCTCGACAACGTCTGGGTATTCATCGCCGGCACCATGGTCTTCCTCATGCAGGCCGGGTTTGCCTTCGTCGAAGCCGGCCTGACCAGAGCCAAGAACGTGGCGAACATCATGGCCAAGAACCTGGCCGACGTTGCCATTGGCGTGGTTGCCTTCTTCGCCGTTGGCTATGCCTTCGCCTTCGGTGGGGGGAGCAAGTGGATTGGCTCTGACCTGTTCTTCCTCGGCTCGAGCGCTGACCCGTTCGGGATCGGGAGCAGTGGGGTCGGCAATCTGACCACTGCCACCTTCTTCTTCTTTCAGGTCGTGTTCGCCGCCACGGCGGTGACCATTGCATCTGGAGCCATGGCCGAGCGCACAAAGTTTTCCAGCTACCTGATCTTCGGCGCGGTGATGACTGCGGTGATCTATCCGGTGGTCGTGCACTGGACCTGGGGTGGGGGCCTGATCGCCCAATTGTCGGTCGGTGACGCCGTCTACAGCGACTTCGCCGGTTCGGCCATTGTCCACCTCACCGGCGCCTGCGCCGCACTGACCGGGGCGGTCGTTCTCGGCCCCCGCCTTGGTAAGTACGCCAAGGACGGCAGGCCCCGACCCATCATCGGGCACTCGATGCCATTCACCATCATTGGTGTCTTCATCCTGACCTTTGGGTGGTTCGGGTTCAACGCCGGATCTGAACTGGCCGCCGACACCTTCGTGATGTTCATCGGGGTCAATACGTTGATCGCTGCGGCCGGCGGGACCATCGGTGCCGTGGCCATGATCTGGACCGCCAGCGGGAAACCCGACGTGGCCATGGCCGGCAACGGTGCCTTGGCCGGCCTGGTGTCGATCACCGCCCCGGTTGGCGCCGTTGAACCATGGGCTGCGCTGGTCATTGGCCTAATCGGGGGCCTGATCGTTGTTGCCGCCGTCCTTGGTTTCGATCGGCTCAAGGTTGACGATCCGGTTGGCGCCATCTCGGTTCACGGCGTGTGCGGTATCTGGGGCACGTTGTCGGTTGGTCTCTTCGCCCGCTATGACGACGCCTTCCTGGGTCGTGAGAACGCCGGGTTGTTCTACGGCGGCGGTGTGGGTCAGTTGGCCATGCAGGCGTTGGTGGTGGCGATCATCGTGGCCTGGGTGACGGTCACCACCGGAGCGCTGTTCCTTGCCCTGCGGGCCACCCTTGGGCTGCGGGTCAGCGCCGAGGAGGAACTTCTTGGCCTCGACGTACCTGAGCACGGTGCGTCAGGCTACGGGGTGGAGCCCTCGTTCAACGCGAACGACACTCAAGCCGGGTTTGCCACTGGTGGGCCTGCGGATTCGATCGACCTCGCCGCCGAGGAGGAAGCGACCAAAGTCGGGGTCGAGGTCGAGGTTCCCGTCTGATTGGTCGATCGGAACCGCTTCGGCCGTGGTCGTCCCAACCCGGGCCGACCACGGCCGTTCACTGTCACAGTGCCCCGTCATAGTTGTTGGAGCGATCAACGTCGATTGCCCGAGGAACGACGGAGGGGACGGGGTCATGGCGCAATCACACGACGGCCTGGCCAAGCACACCTTTGGCCAGCCCCAAGCGCTGGCCGGAGAACTGCGAAGCGTGTTGCCGGCAAAGGTGGTCGAGCGACTCGACTTTGACCATCTAGAGATCCTGCCGGGCTCCTTTGTCGACGGTGGCTTAAAGTCGAGGCACACCGACATCCTGGCCAAGGTCCCTGTCCAGGGCGGATCGAGATCAAGCGTTTTCGTGTACGTGGTCTTCGAGCATCAAAGCTCCCCCGACCCGACCATGCCATGGAGGATGTACAACTACGTCGCTCGGGCCTGGGACACCGTGGCTTCGACCGATGAGGGGAGCGGTCGGAGGTTGCCGATGATCATTCCCATTGTTCTGCATCACGGCGAACAGGGTTGGACCGTGGCCCGAACGCTGCACGACATGGTTGAGGGCCTCGACCAGTTCCCGGAGGTGGCTCCCCATGTCCCAAATCTGGAGCTCCTGATCGACGATCTGGCCAGGTTGTCCGACCTGGAGTTGTCGCAGCGGCCGCTGATGCCGGTGGCGCGGTTGACGATCGTGGCACTTCGCGACGGCCGCAGACCTCGCGTACTCATCCAGTCGCTGATACGACACTCCGAGGACCTCCTGGTCCTGGTTGTCAAGGACACCGCGGCAGTGATGCGGTACATTGTGGGAGCCCTCGGTACCACGTCGTTCTACGAGTTCATGGATCAACTCAAGATCAGGCACCCAACGATGGAGAAGGAAATGAGTACCTACGCCGATGAAGCGATGGCCATGTTCCGCCGTGAGTTTCGCGAGGTGGGCCTTCAAGAGGGCCGTGCTGAAGGAAGGATAGTAGGCCGCGAAGAGGGCCGCGAAGAGGGCCGCGAAGAGGGCCGCGAAGAAGGGCGCCTTGATGCTTTGCGGTCTACCCTGGTCAAACAGGTGACGGCACGCTTCGGTTCACTCGACCCAGAGGTTGCCTCCCGGATCAACAGTGCCGGTGAGGCTGATCTTGATACCGGGCTGGGTCGGGTCATGACCGCAGCACAACCTGGTGATCTGTTCGATTGACGCTGCGGTGGCAGCCTGGCCACAACGTGGCCGGCTTCACCCCAACGGCGTGGTCGGATCCTGCTCGGCCATGACCAACTCGTAGCGTCGGCGGGCTAGCTCGACGCACAGCATGACGTCGCCTGGCAGAAGCCGGCGGTCGGCGACGAGTTGCTGAGCAGCCTGGTGAACCTGATCGAGGTAGTCATCAAGCGAGCGGTAGCGCTCCTCGATCGAGGGCCGGGGGTCGCCAGCCGCCACCCGCTCCTCGGCCGTGCGGCTGAATGCGACGCTGGAGCCGAAATACTCGATGACCTGCCCAGTACCGCCGGTCTCTTGGTGGCGGGGATTGAAACCGACATGGGTGGCGATGGGAACGGCGACGTCGGGCATGGATACGCCGGCGAGCTCGTTGCCGTCGGTGTCGACTGCGGACACGCAGGTGGGGTAGGGGTCGCTACTGGCCTCGGCTGGGTAACGGCCAACGCCACGGGACACTTCGCTCTCGGGGCCCAGGTCGATCGAGCGCATCACGGCCAGCGCATCGACGTCGGCCACACGCATGGAAGGGATGGCGGCCAGGGTGGCCAATACCTCGGACCGCTCCGCGGCAGTGCCGTCGATCCAACGGGGAACGGCCGACGCCGGCGGCTCGACGCCGTCGTTGATCCAGGCCACGAGGTTCATCAAGGCGCAGCGGTAGAGGGGCCGATAGTCGATGAGGTTCAACGGGTTGGCGCCCCTACTTCCTTGAAGGGTTCGGGTCTCGATCTCCGCCTTGCCCGGCCCGTGCTGGGTTCCGGAAAACAGGTAGTGGCGAACGAAGGGGGCGCCTTCGACGTCGCTGCCATCGGCAACGCTGGTGTGGGCCAACGAGGCGTCACCCCGCCAGTACTCAGTAGAACTGTTGGCGAACATCACCTTCGGTGGATCGGGTCGACCGGCGACCCGGTCGAGCAACCCAGCGGTGTTCGTGGTGAGGGGGTCGGTTTGGGGGAGATCGGCGAAGGGGAACAGATGACCGAAACTGGGAGTGGGCTGGACCGAGGGCTGGGCGTACCGATGGTTGAATTCGCCCCGACGCCCGCCGCCGACCACCCCAAGCACTCCGTCGATGGCACGCTCGCCCGCCTCGTCGACGTCGAGGCCCAACCACAGGAGGTGTCGGAGGAACCGACTGTTCTGGGAGATGCCGGTGATGACGAGGCGGTCGGCCCATTCGGCCACGGGATTGTCGGGCCGGTTCGAGCGCAAGAAGCGGGCCAGGTCGCGCGCCGCCAGGAGTCCGGCGCCTACAACGTGATGGTCACCGACCCGGTACACCAGGTCGTAGACCCGGCCCGCCCTCAGGCCCCCGTCGATCGCCAACTCGGCCTTGGCGGTGAAACGCCAGCGCCGTCGGGGCACGAGTGAAGGTTGTTCGTCGAGCCGATCCCGAACGTAAAGCACCGCGTCGGGATCATCGTGGGTGGCGGGAGGGATCGGCTTGTGGGCGCCAAGGGGGCCGACGTGCTGATCGGTGAGAGGTACCACCGCGGTATCGGTTGGCAGTTGGTAGCGCAGCTGCATCCACCCCGGTGCCGAGGTGGTGATCAACGGAGCGTCGAGGCCCAATCGGGCCGGCCCGCGGGGTACGTCCCATTGCCAGCCGACCCAGGCCAGGGTGAACCCTTGCTCCATGAGGAATCCGTCGCCTGGCGGGATACGGAGCCCGGGGGTTGCTTCGGGGTCGGCCCGATTGAACAGCCCGGTGGTTCGAGGATGACCTCGGTTGGGGACATCGAGCAGGACAACACCGTTGGCCCGCTCCCGGTCGACGGGGCGCAGGACGACCGCGTCACCCCGGAAATGAACCAGTCCGTCATCGCCACGATCGGCCAGGGCCAAGTCGACGATCTCGGCGTTGACTCCGGCGTCGGGATCAACGGCGTAGTCGACCGCGGTGTCGAGACGTTCGTAGGAGCCGACGGCCCCAAAGGTTCGACCGCTCTCATAGGGGATGAAGCTGCCCCCCTCCAGGTTGACAACGGCCATCGGCCGACCCTAGATACGTTCGATCAGGGTGCCGGTCCCGAGTCCGCCTCCGCAGCACATGGTGATCACGCCGTAGCGTCCGCCGCTGCGTTCGAGTTCGTGCACCGCCTTGGTGGTGAGGAAACAACCGGTGCCGCCCAGGGGGTGGCCCAGGGCAATGGCTCCACCGTTGGGGTTGACCTTGTCGGTGTCGGGGCCGAGTTCGCTCTGCCATGCCAGCACCACCGAAGCGAAGGCCTCGTTGATCTCGAACACGTCGACGTCAGCTACGTCGATTCCCTGCCGCTCCAGGACCTTGCGGGTGGCCGGGATGGGGCCTTCCAGCATCAGCACCGGATCGCAGCCGACCAGGGCGGTCTGCAACACCCGTGCCATGGGGGTGACCCCCAGCTCAGCTGCCTTCTCGGCGCTCATCAACAATACGGCGCTGGCGCCGTCGGCGATCTGCGACGAGGTGCCTGCGGTGTGGACCCCGTCCTCACGGGCCACCGGCTTCAGCTTGGCCAGTTGTTCGAGGCTGGTGTCCCGGGGAATCTCGTCGGCACTGACCGTGACCGTCTCACCCGTCTTCTTACCGTCGTCGTCGAGCACGGGCACCTCGACGGGGATGATCTGGGTTTCAAACCGGCCCTCGGTCACGGCCCGGGCTGCCCGCTCCTGGGATTGCAGACCGAACTGATCGGTGTCGCTGCGCTCGATCTCGTACTTGTCGGCGATGCGCTCCGCCCCTTCGAACTGGCTGGTGAACTCGTAGTTCTCGAAATAGCTACGGCTGACCGGCTTGCCGTAGCCGGCCTTGGCTCCGGCCACGGCGTCGGAGCCGATGGGCAGCGTGCTCATCGATTCCACCCCGCAGGCCAGAACCACGTCCTCGACACCGGCCGCGATCAGGGCGTGGGCGGTGTTGACGGCGTGTTGAGAGGATCCACACTGGGCGTCGACGGTGGTGGCCGCGACCTCCTCGGCTCCACCGTGGCTGAGCCAGGCCGTCCTGGTGATGTTCATGGCCTGGGCCCCGACTTTGTTGATGCAGCCACCGACGACCTGACCAACATCGGACGAATCGACACCGGCCCGATCGAGGACCTGCATCATCACCGGCCCGAGAATGTCGGCTGGATGGGCGGCGGCCAACCCACCGGCACGTTTCCCGATGGGCGACCGCCCTGCTTCGACGATCACGACTTCGGTCATGGTGGATCCTCCAAGTTCAAGACCCGACGCGCCTGGCGCGCGACTGGTTCATGGAGCGAGCGTAGTCCGTTCCGGTTGCCCCAAGCCCGTTGGAGGCTCCACCTCCATGACCGCTGACGCGTTGCTGGACGAGCCAAGCTACGGCCCGTCCAGCGTCTCGCTGCCTCGGCAACGTACATCGTCAGTCCCCGAATGGGGGATTCAGTCGACGAAGCGACGGGCCTTGGCCCGTTTGCCCTTGATGGTTGTCGACTTCACGGCGCGGATGACGGTGTCGACCGATTCCTCAGGTACACCGACCACGGAGAAGTGATCGGAGATCCGGATCGGTCCGATCTGGCGCCCAGCCAGGTCGGTTTCGCCAGCAATGGCGCCAACCAGATCGCCGGGGCGGATACCGCCACGACTTCCCACCCCGAGGTAGACAAAGCCCGTCCCGGTCTGATCGCCACCGTTGTGCTGGCCCTTGCTGCCGTTGCGGCCGCGGTCACCGTGGCTGGAGCGTGAACCGTTATTGCCCCGGTTGTGACCGTTGCGTCCGTTACGGTCGTCGCCCTGGCCACGCTTGCGGCCCTGGTTGGACTTGCTGCCGAACGAGGCATCGGGGATGTCCTTCTCGTCGGTCGGGGTGCCCGAGGCGAGGTCGGCCAGTTTGAGCGCGGCCATGGCCACGAGTCGTTCGTCGGTCTCGGCCGCCATGGCGTCGAGTACCTGCTCGTAGTGGCCGAGGTCATCGCTGGCGAGTAGCTCCTGGAGACGACCGATCAGGGCCTTGGCCCGATGGGTCCGCAGGTCGGCCACCGTCGGGACCTTGGCCACATCCAGGGACTTCTTGGTCAGCCGTTCAATGTTGCGTACCAGGTTGCGGTCGCTCGGCTGGGCCAGGGTGATGGCCACGCCTTCGCGTCCCGCGCGGCCGACCCGGCCGATGCGGTGCACGTAACTTTCGGGCGAGGAGGGCACGTCGTAGTTGACGACGTGGCTCAGCGTGTCGACATCGAGGCCACGGGCGGCGACGTCGGTGGCGACCAGCAGCTGGGCGGTCCCGTCACGCAGACGCCCCATCACGCGGTCCCGTTGCTGTTGATCCATACCGCCGTGCAGGGCTTCGGCCCGGTAGCCCCGGTTGTTCATGGTCACGGTCAGGTCGTCGACCTCGTGGCGGGTGCCGCAGAAGATGATGGCCGATGTTGGCGATTCGACGTCGAGAATACGCCCCAGGGCTGCCGGCTTGTTAAAGCGTTTGACGACGTACACCCGCTGGCTGATCAGCGAATCCCGATCGGAGGTGTTGCCTGCGGCGATCTGAATCCGGATCGGATCGTGCTGATGCTGACGGGCGATGCGGTTGATTCGCGATGGCAGGGTTGCAGAGAACAGCACCGTCTGACGCTCGGCCGGGGTCTCGCCCAGGATGGCCTCGATGTCCTCGGTGAAGCCCATGTCGAGCATCTCGTCGGCTTCGTCGAGGATTACGGTCTGGATCTTGTCGAGTGGCATTGAACGACGCTTGATGTGATCGCGGGCCCGTCCCGGAGTGGCGACGACCACGTGCACACCGCGATGCAGGGCATGGAGTTGACGACTGATCGGCTGGCCTCCGTAGACGGCCATGACCTTGATCCCCATCTTGCGGCCGTAGCCGGACATGGCCTCGCTGACCTGGATGGCCAGTTCTCGGGTTGGCACCAGGACCAGGACGGTGGGAACCGCTGGTGCGTTGGGCCCGATCCTATTGAGCACCGGAAGAGCGAATGCTGCGGTCTTGCCCGTGCCGGTTGCGGCCTGGCCGAGCAGATCCCGCCCGGTCAGTAGGGGAGGAATCGTTTCTGCCTGAACCGGCGTCGGCTGGTCGTAGCCGAGCTTGGTCAGGGTTTCCAGCAGCTCGGTCCGCAAACCGAGTGAGGCAAATCCGCTGGCCTCGACCACGTCCGGTTCGACGGTGGTTTCTGCGGCGGGTGCGGCTTTGGCGTCGTCCTGTTCGGCGACGGCGGGTGTCGCCTTTGTGGTGTCTGGCTTCGCCTCTGCTTTGGCGGTGGTTCCGGCCGTTGGTGTGACTTCGGACTCGAGCGTCGTGACGTCCGCCTCGGCGGTGGGTGTGGCCTCGGTGTTGAGTGCTTCGAGGTTTGGTTCGATGTCGACCTCAGCCTTGGGTGCGATCTCGGCGGTGGTTGTGGGGCCTTCGTGTGGGGTTGGTGGCACAGGTTCGCTCGCGTTGAGGTGAGCCTCGGCCAGGAGGGTGTCAATGGTGATCATCTTGCAGCTCCGAAGAGAAATCAGGTCGTTCGGCGGTGGGAAGCCGAACGTTTGCCTGGACGTGGGGGTGACGTCCGCGCATCGTCATTTTGATGCGAGGCGTTTGGGGCGCTCTCTGGTGTGGCCACCTGCGGTGGCCCAGGCCCTCACGTGGTCAAGACGCACAGATTCGCGCCAACTCGCCATGATAGCGCAGCCGACCACCGGATGGGTCATTTCCGACACCATGGCCTCGTGTCACAACCAGAACAGCTGGTCGTTCAGCGGCCAGTTCCGCCGTGCGTATCGTAGCTGATGGTCACGGGGTCGGTGCCCCGGGGGTGGGACTGGCAGGTGAGCACGTACCCGGCCTCAACCTCTTCAGCTGTCAGGGCATAGTTCTTGTCCATGACCACATCACCCTCGACCACCACGGCCTTGCAGCTGGCACACATACCTCCCTTGCAGGCAAAAGGTACCTCGGACCGGACTGAGCGGGCGTAGTCGAGCAGCGTCGGCCCCTCGGGGTCGACGTGCACCACCGAGGTCCGACCGTCGAGAATTACCTGCGTCTCCACCAGGCCTTCGGTCGCTTCATCGGCCTCGGGGACCGACTCGATCCGCTCGTCGAAGAAAAGCTCGTAATGCAGTCGATCCGAGGGCACGCCCAATTCGGCCAATGTCCCGGTGGCGGTCTCGACCATGTCGAGGGGGCCACACAGGAACCAGTCGTCGACGTCGCCAACCTGGATGAGGCCCGAGGCCAACAGACGCAGCTTCTCGGCATCGATCCGTCCCTGGAACAGGGCGACGTCGTTGGGCTCCCGACTGAGAATGTGCATCATCTGGAAACGGGATGGAAAGCGGTTCTTCAAGCCTTCGAGATCCTCGTGGAACATGATGGTCTGGCTTGTCCGGTTGCCGTAGACCAGGGTGACCTGGCTGTCGGCCTCCTCGCCAAGCAAGGTGCTGATCATCGACAGGATCGGGGTGATACCCGAACCGGCGGCGATCATCACGTAGTGGTGAGGATGTTTCAAGCCAGCTTGCTGGCCGCCGGCTTGCTGGCCGCCGGCTTGCTGGCCGCCGGCTTGCTGGCCGCCGGCTTGCTGGCCGCCGGCTTGCTGGCCGCCAGCTTGCTCAGCGCCGTTCGGGCCGCTGGAGGAGCGGGGCGTGGCAGTGAATTCACCAATGGGGGCCATGACCTCCACCACGTCGCCCGCCGCGAGTTTGGTGGTGGCGTAGGTGGAGAACAGTCCGTCGGGAATGCGTTTGACACCGATGCGGAGGGTGGCGCTGTCCGGAGCCGTGCAGATCGAGTAGGACCGTCTGACGTCGGAACCCTCGATATCGGCTCGCACCACGACGTGTTGGCCTGCGTCGTGGTGGAACTCCTGGCGAAGTTCAGCGGGAACGTCGAAGGTGATCGAGACCGAGTCATCGGTCTCCGGCTTCACCTCGGCAATGGTCAGGGGGTGGAACTCGACAGCCATCAGATCTCTTTGAAGTGGTCGAAGGGTTCAGAACATGCGCTACAGCGGTGCAGGGCCTTGCAGGCGGTGGAGCCGAAGAGGGAAATCTCGCTGGTGTCGGTCGAGCCGCAACGGGGGCAGGGAACTGCGGTCCTGACCCGGCGGCCGATGGTGACCGCGATGGGGCCTGAGGTCGCGCCGGATTCGCCATTGGCGGCCCCGGGCTGAGCGTCGGCGTCGATACTGGGTGTCAGCATGCGGGGTGGAGCGATACCGGCGGAGGTCATCTTGGCCCGACCTTCGGCCGTGATCCAGTCGGTCGTCCACGCTGGGGAGAAGACCCGGTCGATGCGGATCTTGGTGCAGCCTGCGGAGTTGAGGGCCCGCCGCACCTCATCCTCAATCCAGGCCACCGCCGGGCAACCGGAATACGTCGGGGTCAACTGCACCACGACGACACCCTGATCGTCGATCTCGACTGAGCGCAGGATGCCGAGATCGGCCAGGGTCAGTGGTGGCAACTCGGGGTCGCAGACCTCACCGGCAACCCGCTGCAGCTGTTCGATGGTAGGGATGTCCGTCATGGCGGTCACCACGTGGCCCCGGGGTGGGCCCGATGGAGCCACTGCAATTCGGGGAGCAGATGACCGAGGTGGGTGGTGTGATACCCGGTTCGGCCCCCCAGACGCTGATAGGGGTCGGTGGGCATGGTGAGACGGGCGGCGGCCGCCACCTCGGTCACGGTGGTGTCGAACACCGCCCGTACCCGGGCAGGATCGGCGGCCACTCCGGTGGCGGTCAGCGCGTCCTCCACCTGATCGGCGGCGAACAGATCAGCGCTGAAAATCCACAGGGTGTCGAGGGCGGCCTGAGTCCGCCGGTGGCTCTCATCGGTCCCGTCGCCCAGGGTGATCACCCAGCCCGAGGAGTGCTCCAGGTGGTAGCGGGCCTCCTTCAAGGCCTTGGCCGCGATCCCGGCCAGACGCTCGTCGTTGCTTGCCGACAGCGCCTGGTACAGCGGGACCTGATAGGCATCCACCAGGAGCTGACGGATCATGGTGGCGGCGAAGTCGCCATTGGGCTGTTCAACCAGCACGGCGTTGAAGAACTCTCGCTCGGAACGCAGCATGGCGAAGTCATCCTCGCTGCGGCCTTCCGGATCGATCTCGCCGGCGTAGGCGTAGAAGTTGCGGGCCTGGCCGAGATGGTCGAGGGCCACGTTGGCCACGGCGATGTCCTCCTCCAGTTCGGGCATGGATGCAATCAGCTCGCCCAACCGCTGGGCCAGAATCAGATTGTCGTCGCCCAGTCGAAGCAGGTAGGTCAACAGGGGGAGTTGGTCACGGGTCATCACATGTGCCCCACTTCTTCGGGGATCTCATAGAACGTCGGGTGCCGGTACGGCTTGTCCGAGTCGAACCATTCGTCCTGGCTGTCAGGGTCGCTGGCGTGGATGGCCGATGACGGAACCACCCAGATGCTTACCCCCTCCGAGCGTCGGGTGTAGACATCACGGGCGTTGCGGGCGGCGGTCTCGGCGTCGGGAGCGTGCAGGCTGCCGCTGTGGACATGGTTGAGGCCCCGAGCCGCCCGAACGAATACCTCCCACAGGGGGTAGCCGCCGGCCATACCTCGTAGCTCGGCCTCGGTCTCGCCTTCGATGGGGGGTACGTCGTAACTCATTGGGCCACCTCCGCCGGGTTGTCGGCTCTGTCGTCGGGCACATGACCCTGGTTGTTCGCTCTGGTCGTCTCGCCGTGTTGGCGTCGTCGTTGCTGACGCTCGGCGTGGGCTACCGCCGCCTCCCGTACCCAGGCACCGTCGTCCCAGGCCTTCACCTTGTTGGCGATACGTTCGCGGTTCGACGGGCCGTTGCCCTTGACCACCTGCCAGAAGTCATCCCAGTCGATGGCGCCGAAGTCGTGGTGGCCCCGTTCCTCGTTCCACTTGAGGTCGGGGTCGGGGAGCTCGAGGCCCAGGTAGGCGGCTTGGGGAACGGTCATGTCGACGAAGCGCTGGCGCAACTCATCGTTTGTCTCCCGTTTGATCTTCCACGCCATCGACTGCTCGGTATGGGGCGAGTCGGCGTCTGGCGGTCCGAACATGGCCAGCGACGGCCACCACCAGCGGTTGAGGGCGTCCTGGGCCATGGCCTTCTGATCGTCAGTGCCTTCGACCAGGCGCAGCATGATCTCGTACCCCTGGCGCTGATGGAAGGACTCCTCCTTGCAGATGCGCACCATGGCCCGGGCGTAGGGGCCATAGGAGGTGCGGGTCAGCATCACCTGATTGGTGATGGCGGCCCCGTCAACCAGCCAGCCGATGGTGCCGATGTCGGCCCACGACAGGGTCGGGTAGTTGAAGATCGACGAGTACTTCTGGCGGCCGGAGTGGAGCATCTCGTTAAGCTCATCGCGTGACGCTCCCAGCGTTTCGGCTGCAGAGTAGAGGTAGAGGCCATGACCCGCCTCGTCCTGCACCTTGGCCATCAGGATCGCCTTGCGGTGCAATGTTGGCGCCCTGGTGATCCAGTTACCCTCCGGTTGCTGGCCGATGACCTCGGAATGGGCGTGTTGGGCGATCTGGCGGATCATGGTCTTGCGGTAGTCGAGGGGCATCCAGTCGCGGGGCTCCACTTTCTCATCAGCCTCGATGAGGGCGTCGAAACGCAATTGGGACGATAGTTGCTGGTCGGTGTGGTCGAGGTCGGTCATCGGTGGTCCTGGTGATCAGGGGGGTGGTGTGCCCCGGCGAAGCGTTGGGTGAGGTGGGTCGTTTCGGGATCTGGGGTGGAGCCGGTCACCGTCTCCACCCAACGCCAACTTGATTCGTTGGTGGTCTGGTACAGCGAGGCGGCGAGGTTGAAGGCCTGGTGGCCAATCCAGTCCGGGGTCATCAGGGCTGCCGGCAGTTCGGGATCCCGCAGGCGGGCCCTTCGCAGGTCGTGGATCACCATGGTGCGCAGCGCGAAGGCATCCTGAGGTGAGAGGTTGAGCCGAGGATCGTCCCCGTTGGTGGCAGTGGCGGAGGTGTCGACCTGGGGTCCGTGGTCAGGGTCGTGGTCGAGTCGCTCGTAGCGTTCGACGAACTCGTGGTAGGCGGCCTCGGCCTCGGCCAGACCTGAGTCGGTGCGGAAGGCGTCGGAGCCGGTCAGGAGATCGTCCTGCCGGAAGCAGGCGGTGGCCATCAGGGGGTGGGGGTCGAGATTGAGGTGGGTGAACAGTTGTTCGACGCCGGCAGGGTCGCAGTGGGGGGTGGCGTACACGCCTCTGCTGACCTCGGCGAAACCGCGCCACTGGAGATGGCGTGTCAGTTCGTCGTCGGTTCCACCGTTGCCCGAGGTCAGGACCAGGGTCCAGCGGCCGTCCCAGTCTGCACTGTTGCGTTGGTAGATGCGGTTCTCGGCCTCGCTGAACTCTGCACGTCCGAAGTCGGTCAGGGAGTATCGACTCTTGCGGCCGATGCGCTCGCTGGTGACCCAACGTTCCGATGCCAGGCGAAACATCGAGGTCCGGACCAGACGTTCGTTGAACCCGAAGGTGCCGGCCAGAGCAATAAGGTCGGCCAGCCAGACCGTGCCGCCCAGGGGAGCAATGGTGTCACCCAGAATCGTCACCAGGGCTGATCGAGCGGAGATGTCGGCACCGGCCGCCCAGGCCAGCGCCTGTTGTGCCACCACGGTTGGTTTCATGTCCGACACGAGGTGTGGTGTGGCTGCTGAGGGTTGGCCCGCAAGTTGGACCGATGGCCTCGACCCGGTCGCTTCGGCCGGAGCGGGGCGAGGTGGTGCCGACTTGTTGGTCATGTACACCCCCTGTGGCTCTGGTTGCCGATGTTCGTGTTGGAATCAGCCTAAGTGATACATCAATTAAAGACAAGCAGTTGATTCAAGTATCATTTTCAGGATCCTGCGGTCCGGGCTCGCCCGGACCAGCGGTGGACACCACCGTCAAACGTCAGATAGCCCGTTCTCAAACGCTCCCGCGGGAGGGTCATGAGCGGGCTCGCTTCGGTGCGCGCCGTCAGACCCCGGCTTGGTACCTGCCGGGGTCGGTCGCGGAGTGGGGCGGTCCCGTCGGGACCTTCACCGTCGCCTCGGCAACGACCTCGAGTGCAACCCCAGCCTCCGGCTGCACGGTCTCGAACGGCTTGGACCCGAATGGTGGGTCGCCACCGCTAGCTGAGATCTGGGTGGTGGCGGGCCATGTTGCGGGGGTAGCTGCGACTGAAGTAGTTCCACAACTGCTCGCCGTAGGTGGCAACGATGTGGCTGCTGGCCATGTCGCCAACTCCTGACTCGGTTTCCTCCCTGCGGGCCATGTAGCCGGCCCCGGAGTGGCGGGGGCTGGCCGCTACTGCCGCCGCGTACTTGGGGGCCAAAGGGAGCAGATCGAGGGGAAAGTCGAGCGAAGGTCCCTGGAAGTAGGCGGCGGAGAATCGCTCCTGATCGGTGATCACCCGATGTGGCGTGGCCACCAGGTAGTTGCCGGTGATGCCCTGGAGCATCTCGCCAAGGTTGACGATGAGCCCGCCCGGTACCCCGGCCAGGCTGTGCCAGGTGCCGTCGGCCAGTTGCACCTGGAGTCCCGGGGTCGGACCGGGGGCCAGCACGGTGAGGAAGCCGGCATCGTGGTGGGCGTTGACCCCCGCGGATCCTTCGGGGGTTGGTGGGTAGTGGATCAGCTTCGTCAGCGACATCGGCTCGGCTCCGAACGCTCCGACGATGTGGTCCTGGTCGAGGCCCAGGCCGAGCGACAGTAGCCCGAGTAGCCGATTGGCCAACGCCCCCATATCGGCGTACCACTGCTTCATCAAATCCTCGAAGCCATCGATGAGTGTCAGTGGCGGCCACTGGTTCGGCCCCAGCAAGCGGAGGTAGTGGGGCTGGGCTGGGCGCCCGCGGCTGGGCCATTCACTCCAGATGTCGATCTGTTCACGTAGGTCCGGCCGTCCGTTGGTGTACTCCGAACCAACGGCCTCCCAGCCGCGGAAGTGGGGTGAGTTGAGCTTGTCGATGCTGCGCTTGTCCTCCTCTGGGAGTGAGAAGAATCGGGGCATGAACTCAAACACTGAATCGATTAGGTCCTGGGGAATGCCGTGGTTGATCACGACCATGAACCCGCTCCGGTGGCAGATATCGGTGACCTCGGTCGCCAGGGCGGCAACGTGGTTGTGATCAACGACGTCCCGGTGCGGGTCGTGGGCCAGGTCGACTATGGGGACGGATGACGGGCCGTCGCTCATTGGCCCCGAAACACCGGTGGGCGTCGCTCGGCCATGGCCTTGTTGCCCTCGACAAAATCGGTTGTTGCCCGCATCCGGTCCTGCTCGATCAGTTCGTGGTCGGTTGCCGCCTGTACCTGGTCGGCCAGGTCGCCCCGCAGGGTCTGGCGGATGGCCTGTACTGCCAGGGGGGCGGCGATGCCCCCGATCAGGTCGAGGGAGAAGAAGTTGTTTGGTGGGCGACGAAGTTCGATGGTGGCCACTTGGTTGTCGCCGACTTCAACGCTCACAGCAGCTTCGGTCATGGCTGAAACCTAGTGTGGCCGGACCGCCTACGCCGATCGTTGCTCTGCCGTCGGCTCCAGAAGAGGCTCGGGAGTTGGGGAACAGCTGGTCGGACCGCTGCGGGTTGACTGGACGGCGTCGCCCCGCCCTCGGTGTCGATGAGCGACCTGAGCTAGGTTTCTCAACAAAGCCTTGGAACCACTCGGCGCCCAACTGGCGAGGCGTCATCGCACCAAACGAGGAACGTATGGAACCAACAGCCGAGATCTTGCAGGACCTGCACCGCCGCATGGTCCGCATCCGCACATTTGAGGAGGCGGCTGGTCGTCTGGCCGAAGCCAATCGCTTGCCCGGGTTCCTCCACCTCTATGTCGGCGAGGAGGCGGTTGCCGCCGGGGTCTGCGGTGTGCTGCGCGATGAGGATCAAATTAGTTCGACCCATCGCGGTCACGGACACCTGGTGGCCAAGGGTGGGGACTTCAAGCGCATGATGGCCGAGTTGATGGGCAAGGCCACCGGCTACTGCAATGGCAAGGGCGGGTCGATGCACATCTCCGATCTCGACCTCAACATGTTGGGGGCCAACGGCATCGTCGGCGGTGGGGTGCCCATCGCCGTCGGGGCCGGGTTGGCCAACAAGTACAAGGGCAATGACAACGTCTCGGTCGTTTTCTTCGGCGACGGCTCGACCAATATCGGTGCTTTCCACGAGGCGGCCAACATGGCGGCCGCCCTGCAACTGCCCGTGGTGTTTGTGTGCGAGAACAACGAGTACGGCGAGTACACGCCCCGGGAGCAGACCATGGCCATCACCGATGTCGTTGATCGGGCCGCTGGTTACGGCATGCCCGGCGTCATCGTCGATGGCATGGACGTGGTGGCCATGTACGAAGCCGCGGGCGAGGCGGTGGCCCGGGCCCGGGCGGGGGAGGGGCCGTCGTTCATCGAGGCCAAGACCTACCGGTTCTACAACCATCATGGCGTCCAGGTGTTGGGGATGAAGTATCGCTCGGACGAGGAGCTGGAGCGATGGAAGAAGCGTGACCCGATCGAACTACTTGAGGCGCGCCTACCCGAAATCGGAGTCATGACCGTCGACGAGATCGCCGAGGTCCACCGTGAGGCCGAAGTGGAGATTGGGGCCGCCATCACCTTCGCCGAGCAGTCCCCTCAACCCGACCCGGCAACCCTGCTTGATGATGTCTATTCACTGACCGGCGCCAATGGGGGAGAGGTTCGATGACGATGACCGATAGCCAGACCGGAACCGAGGTCCGCCAGTTGACCTACGTCGGGGCCTTCAACGAGGCCATGCGTCAGGTCATGGCCGATGACGAGAACGTGTTCGTTGCCGGTGAGGACGTTGGCAAGGCCGGCGGGGTGTTCGGTCACTTCGCCGGCTTGGCCGAGGAGTTCGGCGACCGCCGCTGCTTCGACACCCCGATCGCCGAACAGGCCATCGTCGGGTTAGGCACCGGGGCGGCGGTGAGTGGGCTGCGACCGGTCGTTGACCTCATGTTCATGGATTTTGTGCTGGTGGCGATGGACCAGATCGCCAACCAGGCGGCCAAGTTGAAGTACATGTTCGGGGGCAAGGCCACTCTGCCGCTGACGATAACGACCAATGGCGGAGCGGGGTTGTCAGCGGCTGCGCAGCACTCCCAGAGCCTGGAGGCCCTGCTGGCCCACATCCCCGGCTTGAAGGTGATCATGCCCTCGACCCCCTACGACGTCAAGGGCCTGTTGGTCGCCAGCATCCGCGACGACAATCCCACGGTGTTCGTATCGAACAAGAGGATGCTCGGAGTCAAGGGGCCGGTCCCCGAGGAGCTCTACGAGGTACCGATCGGTCAGGGAAACATCGTCCGGGAAGGCGATGGCGTGAGCGTTGTGGCCTATGGCCGCATGGTCCCCGAATCACTCAAAGCGGCTGAGCTGCTGGCTGCCGAGGGCGTGTCGGTCGAGGTCATCGACCTGCGCACGGTGCAACCGCTTGATATCGATCTGATCGTGAAGTCGGTCCGCAAGACCAATCACATCGTGGTGGTCCATGAGGCGGTCCGATTCGGTGGTTTGGGGGCGGAGATCTCAGCTCAGGTCACCGAGCAGGCCTTCGACTACCTCGACGCCCCGGTGACCCGGGTGGCTGCGCCGTTCTCACCGGTGCCATTCAGTCCGGCTCTCGAGGCCCACTACGTGCCCAACGCCGGCAGCATCGTGGAGGGGATACGCCAGGCGCTGGGGCTCCCCACCTCCGCAGCGTGAGCGGCGCCACCGTCGGCATCATCGCCAACCCGGCGGCCGGCAAGGACATCCGACGTCTGGTCAGTGCGGCGTCGCCGGTGTCGGACATGGCCAAGATTGGCATCATTCGCCGCGCCGCCATTGGCGCCATCGAAGGCGGCGCCACTCGTTTGTTGCTGGCTGATGATCGCCATGCCCTGGCCCGACGGGCGCTCCAGGGCATCGGCCTGGTGGTGGATGTGATTGATCTGCCGTTGTTCTCCAATGGCCGGGATTCGCAGCGGGCCGCCGCTGAGATGGAGCGGGTTGGTGTCGCCGCCGTGATCGTGCTGGGAGGCGACGGCACCCAGCGTGACGTGGCCAAGGGTTGGCGCCACGCTCCCATCGTTGCCCTGTCCACGGGTACCAACAATGTGTTTCCCCAATCGCACGAGGCCACCGTTGCCGGTCACGCCGCCGGCCTGGTGGCTGCCCGGGCCGTGCCCCTCGATGCCGTGGCCTACCAGGCGAAGGTCATCGATGTGGAGATTCAACGGGTCGAGGGTGGCCGGGAGCGCGACCTCGGCGTGGTCGACGTCGCCCTCACCAACGACTCGTTTGTCGGGAGCAGGGCCGTGTGGGATGTCGCCTCCCTGCGTCAACTGGTGACGGTGATCGCCGAGCCGGCCTCGGTTGGTCTCTCGGCCATCGCCGCCGCCGTGGCCCCGACTGGACGGGCCGAGCCGGGTGGGGTGGTGATGCAGTTCGCCACGAAGGACGATGAGGTTTGCTGTCGGGCCCGTTGTGTCATCGCCCCCGGCCTCTACCGCGATATCGCCATGGCCAACCACCGGAGACTTGACTGGGGCGAGCCGGTTGAGATGGTTGGCCCCGGCGCCCTCAGCTTTGATGGGGAACGTGATGTCGTCCTGGCCAGCGGTGATCGGGTCACGGTGCGAATCGCCGCCGACGGCCCCATGGTGATCGACGTTATCGAGGCCATGGCCCTGGGGGTGGCGACCCGGATCGAGCGGCGCCAACGAGCCAATGGCCCCGGTTCGGGCCTGGGCCCAGAGGCTGACGATCATGGGGCATGAAGGTCGAAACGAAGAAACTCACAGGACGCAACAAGGAAGGTAGTGACCGGTGGCTGAGGAGTTCGTGATGCCAAAGCTGGGGCTCACCATGGAGTCGGGCAAGATCGTGCGCTGGCTGGTGGCCGACGGCTCTGAGGTAACACCCGGTCAGGCCGTGCTGTTGATCGAGACCGACAAGGTCGAGTCCGAGGTCGAGGCGACCCTGGCCGGCCGACTGCACCAGATCGGCCAGGTTGGTGGGGAGTTCGCCTGCGGGGTCAGGGTCGGCTGGTTCCTGGCCGCGGGGGAACAAACCCCGGCTCTTCCGGGTAGGTCGTCAACGATCCCCGACGCGGCAGTTGGGTCGGCGCTCCCGGGAGCACCCGCCAACGGCGGGCGGGCGGCCAAGGCCAACGTCGGTGGCCGATTGCGCATCTCACCCAACGCCCGGCGGTTGGCGGCCGAGCGTGGCATCGATCTGCGAACGGTCAGCGGCAGTGGGCCAGGCGGCCGCATCACCTCCGAGGATGTGTCGGCCAGTTCAGCGGCTGACCCGGCGCCAGCGGGACCAGTCGCCGCCGTGTCCGCTCCGGTGGCACGTGCGGTTATGGGCCGGCCTGCCACCGCCGCGGCGAGGAACCTGGCCGATCTGCTCGGGATCGATGTTGAGGCCGTTGCCGTCGGCGGCCCAGACGACCGGGTCACCAGGGAGGATGTTGCCCGGCACGTTCGGGCACTGCTGGCCGAACCGGCCGATGCCCCCGCCCCGGGGGCGAAGATCGCGCCCCTGACCCAGACCCCGTCCTCGGTGGTTCCCCTCAGCGGGATGCGGGGTACGATCGCCAAACGCATGACGGAGTCGGTGCAGTGCGGGGCCCAGCTGACCTTGACCATGGACGTCGACATGGATGGTGTGGTGGTCGACCGGACGCGACGGGCCGCAGAGGGCACTGCCCCTGGTTACACCGACTATGTGATCGCCGCCGCGGCACAGGCCCTGATCGAGCACCCCCACGTCAACAGTCAGATCACCGACGACGGCATTGCCCTACTGCCCTCGGTTCATGTGGGGTTGGCGGTGGCCCTCGACGAGGGTCTCATCGTGCCCGTCGTTCACAACACCGCCGGTTTCGACCTCGACGCCCTGGCATCGGAGACGATCAGACTGGCCACCGCCGCCCGCGAGCGCAAGCTCACCCTCAATGACTTGGAAGGCGCCACGTTCTCGGTGACGGCCCTTGGCATGTACGGGGTTGACGCCTTTACCCCCATCATCAACAGCCCGAACACCGCCATCCTTGGCGTTGGCCGACTACGCCACGACGTGGCCTGGAGCACCGACGACAGCCCAGTGAAGGCCACCCGCCTCACCCTGAGCCTGACCTGGGACCATCGGGCCTTTGACGGCGTTCCCGCCGCCGAGTTCACCCGCTCGATCAAGCGACGTCTTGAGGCCTACCGCTAGGTTCCACCGGTGCCTGGACTCAGCGCCATCGAGATGCTCGACCTGACGGGCGTCTACATCTTTGCCCTCACCGGGAGTCTGGTTGCCCTTCGCCACCGGCTGGACATCGTTGGCGTGGTGGCTCTGGGGCTGGTCACCGCCGTTGCCGGTGGCGTCATCAGGGATGTCCTGCTGGGCGATCTGCCCCCGCAGGTCATGCGCAGCAACCGCTACCTGATCGCCACTGGCATGGCTGCGGTGACCGTCGTCGTCACCCCCCGACTCGTCGAACGGCTGCGGCAACCCGTGCTGGTTCTCGATGCGTTGGGACTGGGACTTTTCGCCACCGTTGGAGCCGCCCGGGCCGCCCAACTGGGACTGGGGCTCGGACCGGCCGTGATTGCCGGGACGATCTCCGCCGTCGGTGGCGGGCTGCTACGCGATCTCTTGGCCGGTGATGTCCCCCAGATCTTTGCTCCTGATAGCCGTCTCTATGCCATCCCCGCTGCTCTCGGGGCTGTCGTCACCGTTGTCGGGCACCGCCAGGGCCTTGATCTCGTCGTCGCCCAGGCCGCGGCGGTTGGTATGACGGTCTCCCTACGGCTCCTGGCCCTGCACTACCAGTGGCGGGCCCCGGTTCCATCGTTGCGTCGGCCCGGT